>Ga0180438_10000830_pt1 | contig 56425 bp, 50 predicted proteins | sample SS_ome_12_FD_132455 | JGI IMG/M metagenome (GOLD analysis project Ga0180438, IMG submission 132455) | Hypersaline lake sediment archaeal communities from the Salton Sea, California, USA - SS_3_D_2 metaG | ecosystem: Environmental > Aquatic > Non-marine Saline and Alkaline > Hypersaline >... | reverse complement strand
CCCGCCTTTACCAAAATGTGCGCTCACATTTTGGAGCGTCTCCGCCCATTCCCGATATTGGCGGATAATGGGCTCCGCAAGCCGGCGGCTGAGGTTTATGCTGCGCCCCTATCACTCTTTTCCATAACAGAATTTTTAAAATTACCCATAGTTTTTGACTAAGAACCTATTTTTTCACGCTAGAATGAAGAATATCGAATATCAAATACCGCATAAAGAAGGAAAATTTGAATAAAAAAAATTTGAACGGATGAATCTTATTATAGCTCTTAAAGGTATTTTTCTTCCATCCCTCGAAATTCGATTATCGACATTCGTTATTCGATATTCAAATTTATTGAATGATCCAGGGATAATCATTTCTTTCCAGGCAATAACTGCCGGAAGTGGCAGAAAAAAACTCAAGGGTACATTCAAGGACCTGATCGTTTTCCTCAACATAAGGTTCTATTACCCGGATTGTATATCTACCAGGTGGGAGGTTTGTCACTTTATAGTCCAGGTCAAAAAGGCAAAGACAATGGCATCCCTGTTCCTGTTCACTCTCCGTTATTGCAATCGAGTTTCCATTAAATTCAATCTCAGCAGTAATGTCCCCCGGACAGCAGTTAAATCCCGCATTGACATGCATCAATATGAGGGTGTTTTGGCCATCATACTGATACTGAAGGCAGTCGTTCCTATTGGCCATAAGAGCCTGGGTCATATTATTATTATCCTGGAATTGTTTGCAGCCGTCGTACTGCAAAAGGGATCCTGTAGGATCGATCTGGATCTCTTCGCTTTTCTTGCATCCCCCAGTTCCAACTGTAAAACAAATACAGAGCATAACACATAAAAAGCATGATATCATTCCTTTCTGATTCATTTTATCACCTCTTATATTATATCACATTTGAAAAAAGAGACCAAAGCGAGAGAAGGAACCATTTTTGTTAAAATATTGAAGGTTCTGCCTCTTGGATAATAGTTGAATACAAAGAATATATGAAAAAAGTGCCTTTGTGGAATGTTTTACGGAATTAAGAAGATCTTTTTTTATTCCTCCTTCAAAATAATAACGTTTATTTTACCTTCTAAAAGATTTTTGAATGTTTTTGCATCTTCTGGGGTCCCTTCATAAAGACCATAATGCATGGGAATGGCAATTTTTGCCTTCACATCTAGAGCAGCTTCAACAGCTTCTTTTACACTGTTCATTGTATACGTTTGCCCCAGAGGCAGCAGCGCGATATCACAGTTGAATTTTTTCATTTCAGGAATTCGTTCCGTGTCACCTGCGTGATAAATCCTGACACCATTGACAGTTAATATATACCCCAGCCATAAATTACTCTTTGGGTGAAAATTGGTCTTTTTGATGTTATATGCGGGGACGGCTTCTATCTTAATGTCATCCACATCATGGCTCATTCCAGGGTTTAAAAGGACGACTTTTCCCGGGATTACACCTTTGACTGAATTTTTGCATGTTTCAGGAGCAACCAGTATGGTCTTGTCATAAACGATTTTGGATATATCTGCTTTTGAAAAATGGTCTTGATGTTCATGGGTGACAAGAATGATGTCTGCCTTATCTTTCTTTTTGATACGATAGGGATCGATATATATCACTTTGTCTTCGGCATTGATTTTAATTGCGGCCTGACCAAACCAATGAATATTATCTACCATTTTAGCGGGAGTCATTTTTTTTACACCTCCTCCAAATAAAAATTGTGCGAATATAAATACTCCTATTAGTAACACAAAACACCAAACATTTTTTCTCATTTTATTTCCTCCTATACACAGGAATTTTATCAAAATTTAAGGGCGAAAGCAAACAGAAGAAACTGGAAATGATTGAAAATAGTTGCTTTATTATTCAATTTATGGTATGAAATGTTCTTAATAATTCAGTGGAACCGACAATGGTTAAACCATTATTAGATAACCCGGTCAAATCGGGAGTGGTTACATCATTACGTTGGCAGAGTTCAGCGGAGCAATTCCCAGGGGCGGAAGCCCGCCCGCAACGCACAAACTATCCAAGGCTTTCAACAGAGGAAACTGAGAAATTAAATATTAATATTAATAAAGCATTAAAATGGACATAACATATCATTATCCTCCAAATCTATTACATTTGCTTATGGATACCATTCCACTCCTTTGTCGTTCGGCAGCAGATGCCATTCTTTTTTTTAAAGGCGCTGGAGTTGAAAAAAAATATTTTGCAGACTTAGAGGAAGAAATTGAATATGACAAAGAGAAAATGAGTAAATATGAGATTGTGAAGACAATTCTAAAACGACTGAATGAACGAGGAGAGGTCACATTACGTGAACGCCAGGAAGTTCTAAATAGAGTGACTGAATTTGAAGCGTTTTCTTCCTGTTTACCAGATGACCAATTAATAGCCCAAGAATTTGTTTCTAATATACAAGATGTTGTCGATGGTAAAGATACTTTCTCCAGAATGGAACAAGAAAGCGAAAACGAGAAACAGAGGCTTCGGGAAGAACATAAGCTAAAGATAAAAGAGGTTGCTGAAAAGAAAAGACAATTAGAAGAAATCAAACAAAAATTATACTCATTATTTTCCATAACAGATGAACAACAACACGGAATTATTTTAGAAGAAATTCTAAACAGATTATTTAAACTTAATGATATTCACATCCGAGAATCCTTCAAAGTGAAAAAAGAAAAAGAGCAAGACGTTGGTGACCGGATTGATGGAGAAATTGTGATTGAAGGCCAAATTTATTTCGTAGAAATGAAATGGACGAAAGGCCCAACAGATGTAGGGCACGTATTGAAGCATTTAGTAAGAGTTTCTCAAAGGAGTGGTACACACAGCATTTTTATTTCAGCTTCAGGTTATACTAAACCCGCAATTGCTGTGTGTCAAGAGGCATTAGAAAAAGCAGTTATCATTTTGTGTACTTTGGAAGAAATTGTTAAACTTTTGGAAATTGAAAAAGATTTGAGCGATCTTTTTAAAAAGAAACTTAATGCTGCTGAAAGGAGTCAGAATCCATTTTTATTAATTCTGGAATAATCGCTTTTATTTTGTAATTAATGGTCAATTAATAATCAAAGGGGAGCATTTGGTACATGGAGGGCTGACAGGGAATCACTATGATTAATTTTCTGAAAAAACAATGGTTTATCCTGGGGATGTGTTTGATGATCCTGACGGGTTCTTTATTCCCGATACTGGGTTCAAAGTTAAATCCCGACAGAATCACCACCAACAGCCTGGTAATCGCTCTATTCTTCCTGTCAGGGCTTTCCTTACCTACAGAAACATTGAAGAAAGGGATGAAAGACCTTCGTCTTCACGTCTTTATCCAGGGATTTATTTATATTGTTTGCCCCCTCTATTTCATGCTGACAGCTTTTCCTTTTAAAGATGTTATGGATGGCCGGTTGGTTGTGGGTATCTATGCATTGGCCTGTCTCCCCACCACTGTTTCCAGTTGTATTGTATTCACCCAACTGTCAGGGGGAAATACGATCGGTACGGTTTTTAATGCTTCACTTTCGAATCTTGCAGGTATTTTTATCTCTCCCCTTCTTCTTACACTTTTTTTAAAAGGTTCAGGTAGTCCTCTTCCGATGGAGGAATTGATGCGTATTTTTCATAGTCTGGTTATAAAGATGCTTATACCTTTTGCAATAGGCCAGGGATTGCATATCAATTTCAAGAAATTTGCCGTGAGGTATACGAGTGTATTCGGCAGAATCAGTAATTTTTTTGTCCTGGTTATTATCTTTTTCGGAGTTGCAAGAAGTGCTGGTAATGATTCTTTTCAATCTTACTGGAAGCAGCTCATTCTTCCTTTTGTCTATCTTGCACTCTCTCATATTTTTCTTTTGGTTCTTGCTTTCACGGGTGCTCGGCTCATCAGGCTAAACCGTGAAAACATCATATCCACTCTGTTTACCGCTCCTCAAAAAACACTGGCAATGGGTATTCCGCTGCTATCCACTTATTTTGCAAACCGGCCAGAAATGTTAGGAATCGCAATTCTGCCGATTCTCTTCTATCATCCGTTTCAACTCTTTATTGCAGGACTGATCAAAAATAATATACTTGTTGAACAAAGATTGCTTTAAAACAGTTTTAACTTTTGAACGTTAAGAACTATGTTCTATCTACATATCTATATCATCTATATCTATGATCAACTTTATCTACACCGCCGCCAGTCAGAATCCTTGTAAAAGAATTCAATTTCTTTCCACAAATCTTTGATGTTACAGGTCATAATTAATAGGTCTTGCTCCTTTTTATCGAGATCGTGAACATAGTGGGGTATGACATGTTCCTCGCGAAATCCAAGCTTTTTACATATTTTTTGTGCTCCAATTTGAGGTCTCATCATCTTTGCGATCACTTTATCCACCTTTTGCTGTACGGCAAGCATGTAAAGTTCTCTAATCATAATCATCCCAAGCCCTTTGCGTTGGAAGTTTCTAGAGACAACCACTCTAAGCTCTCCTTGACCTCTATGCCAATCATCGGTGGCAAGCTCAATCGCTCCAATAGAAATAATATCATCATTGTGTAATGCGATAATCCGAAAAGCACTCCCTTCCTCAACAGCCTTGATTCTTTTTTTCACCATATCTTTGTTTGTGACATCGATTCTTAGGTATTTCCTATCTTCATAGGGAAGTGAGCGATAGAAATTCATTAATTTTTCAAGATCATCAAACGTTAACGTTCTTATTAATAACTTCGTACCATCTTTTAAAGTTTCGTTTATTTCCAAAAAATCACCTCCTTCTTTTATATTAAATTAAATGGAAATATATTTCAACTGATGCGTCCATTTTTTTTTAGTTTTTATGTTTTTTTCTACAAACAGGTCGATTCAAAAATTATTCTATGCAGGAAGATGGCACAATTTCAATAAAAAGTAACTAAAACCTGTAAGAAATACCAATTTTTATCCGGAACCCGGAGAGATCGAGTTTGAAATCTCTTATTTTATAATATTTATCTTCAGATTCCGTCTCCCAGGAGTTCGAAGGCAATTGATAATATATATTTCCCCAGGCCCTTTCTACAAATATCTCTTTTATCCCCCATTCTCCTTCCCACTCCCTGGTATCATAGTTATATATGTGGCTTCCCGGCCCTGAAAGTTTATTAACCACCTGAAAGGTGTATCCTCCTTCCAGGAATAATCCGAAATTTCTCCCGATATCGACATTTATTCGTATTCCTCCATCCAGGGCAACACCCGTTCCTTTCCCTTTCTCTTCAATTTCACCCCAACCAGCCAACTCAACGATAGGTCTGTCATCGGCTATCGGTGCAGAGCGATAGTCCAAAAAATAAGTGCAGTTGGCAAATAGGGGGCCTCCTGTTAGAAAGCCTTCAATCCCAATGGAAGGGGTTATTTTTTTTTCGTAATGAATACCTATGGAAGGAATATAACCTTCTGCTGAAAGAGTGAAAGGAGAAATTTCCCTTTCTTCGACATATTGCCCCAAAACACTATCGACTATTGAGTATTGAAATCTAATATCTGAACTCTGGTTTTTCGATAAATATTCGAATCCCAATGAGATCGCAATCGATTGGTTCAAAAGATATTTAAGCCTAAATCCAAGAGGCATTGCATGCTTTATCCGTACAAATTTTCCTTCCATCTCTTTTGCATAAGAAACGATATTTCCATATTCTTTTTCGAAGGCATAACGATCATCATAATTAAACTTTATAAATTCTTCATCGAGTTGTGCTCTTAAATTTAAATCGGCTGGATTTAATGTTGAAAATCCTCCAAAAAATTCAACTTGAAATCTTTCTTTGATTTTCCTCGATTTCACTTCTGGGAATTGGGCAGCTATCTCTCCCCGCGCGTTTGTATATATCTTGTCTGTCTCTTTAAATTGGTCTATTTTTAATTCCAGTCTTTTTCCTTCTGGCAAAACAATCGTTGATTCATAGATTTTGGCTTCCCTGATATTAATAATCCTGTATTTTCCCTGTTCAAGTCCTATTTCAATATTTCGGCCAAATGGCTTGTTAATCTCAACCACAAGGACATTTTCTTGATTGTGTATGAATATTCTCCCGGAAATATTTTTTCCAATTACAAGTACTGATGAGCTTTTCCTGATATCGGTCATCACCACATCTCCGGTACCTGTCATCTGTATATTATAATTCGGATGCTGCGGTCCGCTCATGGTTTTTTGAGTCTGTGAAAGCGTCTCACTAAATGCATATTGATAGGCTTCATTCAGGGTGATTCGACCGTCCCTTGTCATGTCTGCTGCGCCGCGCATCCCGGAAATCAGGTAATGGGTAAAAAATGATCCCTTTAACCGGTCGGATTCTTGAGATGCTTCATCTGATGAGCTTGAAGTCATAAAAGCAAATCCCTTCATGTCATAAGCTGTGTCAAGAAGAAAAGGGGACCTCTTTTTTCCTCCTTTTATCCGGGTAAAAGCGCCTGAAGCACATGAATCAAGTATTGCTATACGTATGTCTGCCTCCATTCTGTTGACGGCATCTCTAAACTCCTTATAAGAAATCTTTTCTTTCCCAATAAGGATATTTTCTTCATCCGAGTGTCCTGAATAATAAAATATAACTTCCACTCTTCTGTATTCTGCTCTGGCTTTATTAATTTTTTGGTTCAGCTTTTTCATTTGGGAAAAGAATGTATTTCGGTCAGGATCTTCAAGAAGTATACTATCATCCGGAGCAACGCCCCCCATATCCTCAAGCACCTTTGTTAAGGACACTGCATCAGAGACAGCATATTTAAGCATTATTCTGTCAGGACCACCGTTATTTGCACCAACAACAATGGCAAACCGTTTTATTTCTACATTTTTATGGCCTTGATCAGCATGCATGAGAGAGATATTAAAAATAAAAACGCAAAACAAGACAGTTAAAATGGTTTTCTTTAGTAAAAGATTCATAAAAACCTCCTGCTTATGTAACACATTAGAAGGAAGAGAGTGTCACTTAAAAAATTATTTTATTATTTTACCATGATTTTTATTCAAAGTCAGGGTTGAAAAATTAAATTTTAAATGTCATAATTTCTTTTTAAGTTTAAGATTGAAAAAAAAACGAAAAAATGGTATTTTTACCAGGGTATTTTTAGAGGCAAATATGTATCTGGTTGAAAAGATTGGACAATTAGTTTTGATTACATTGGAAGACCTGGTTATGGGTGAAGAGATTGAGATTATCAAAAATCAGTTAAAAAAAATTAGTGCTAAAGAAGGTGTGGACGAAGTGGTGGTGAGTTTAAGTACATCACCTCCAGAGTCGGATAAAACAACGCCGGAGATGCAAAAAAGTATGCAAGAGATCATTGAATTCTGTAATGAGCAAGGCATTCGCATTTATTCTTACCGGCATTAAGTACTTTAAGGATTGTCATTGTGATTGTCGAGTACTTGTCATTGAGTTTTTAAAGGCTTGTCATGGTGGCTTTTGAGTATTTGTCGTTGAGTCCTTTAAAAGGTTTTCACTTTTTTAATTTCCCATTGACAAGTTCTTAAAAGTATCAATGACGTGAGCGGAGCGAACCAATGACCAATGACAAGTTCTAAAGAATCTTCTTGACGTGAGCGGAGCGAACAACTGACGCCCGAGGCCAATGACAAGCTCTTTGAAAGCTCTCCTTTGACAAATCGGGCTTTATCTGGTACATTTAAGGGGTGATGAAGATAAAATCGAAAAAAATAATCCTGGCGGTTACTATTTTTACTCTAACGGTATTTCAAAGTTGGAGTTCCGACGCAGATAAAAACAAATATTTTACGTTGGAAAATGGTTTACAGGTATTCCTGGAGGTGAGGGACAATATCCCCCTGGTTAACATTGTCTTTGGCATCAACGTGGGTTCTAAAGATGAAGGGAATGAATCCAGCGGCCTGGTTCACCTGCTGGAACACTTGATTCTTCTGGGAGGCACCCACTCCTATACCGGTAATAAACTGATAGAAAAAATCAGGGAAAACGCTCTCTATTTTAATGCCCATACGGGGCATGACCTGATGACGCTTGAGATCTCTGTACCGTCAGCATCCGCACATACGGAATTTGCATTTGCTTTACTGCGCGAAAAGATATTTAATCTAAAACTGACGCAGGAAGAATTGGAAAAAGAAAAAAAAGTGATTCGTGAGGAACTGGCTCGGATTCAGGATGATCCGGATAATTTAGGGATACAACTCGCTCTTCAAGCACTTTTCAAAGGTCATACCTATGGAAAGTCAGTGGGCGGTGAGAAAAAGATCGTTGAAAATGCCACTGTTAAAGTGCTGGAGTCTTTTTATAAAAAATATTGCATCCCCTCCAACTGCGTGCTCTCGGTGGTGGGAGATTTTAAAATTGAAACGATGGAAAAAAAAATCAGAGAGGTCTTTGGGAAATTTGAGAGTCCTGGTATCTCAATGCCAGATTTCAAACGCATTTCTCCCATGAAAAAAACCGTAAAGATCGAGAGAGAACTGGATATTACGCAGGCCCATCTCGTTTTCGGGTTAATCGCCCCAGGTGCTAATGATATAGATAAATTGTCCATGGATATTTTAACCCAAATACTGGGAGAGGGGGTCAATCCCCTTTTATCCAATGCCTTTAGAGGGAGGCGGCGCCTAATAGAGAATCTATCGATGCGCTACATTTCTTTGAAATATGGAGGCGCTGTTTTAATACACCTGGTCCTGGATCCCAAACACCTCAATTCTGCTAAAACCAAACTGATCGAATTTTTAAAGACAACAAGGACCATCCGATATTCAAAAAAGGATTTTTTGTACTCACAGCGCCACGATATTACGGATTACCTGGAAACCGCCAAGACACGGATGCAATTCGCTTACCAGATGTACAGGGAACGGGGACTGAACCTGGCGCTTTCCTATGCCAGGTATATGCTGACCAATGACCATACCAGTAAAAAGAGTTACAGGGAACGAATGGATGCAATTAACTCTTCGGATTTGAAAGAAGCCGCATCCAAATATCTTTGTGGTAGAAAATATGTCATGGTTGCCATCCTCCCCAAGAACAAATGAATCAATAAGGTTATCAAATGGTTGGCTGCAAATTATTTAAACATGCGGGTATGGTTATTGGTTTATGTTTTTTATTTATTCAACTTCATCAGGAGATCTTTGCTCAAGATAAGGATGTACAAACCTGGAAACATATGCCGGAAAAAGTCCATATCGACAATAATCTCTCCTTTATTTTTCATCGTGACGATTCGTCGGAAATCACCATCCTCCGAATTTTTATAAAAGGAGGAAAGAAAGCGGAGCCGGAAAACAAGAAGGGACTTGCTTTTCTTACCACCCGCCTTTGTGTGGAGATACCCGATCAATCAAATGTAAGAAAATTGATGGACCTGGGTTCCTCCTTTTTCACCAGGGTGGAAGGGGATTATTCCATTATTACGGTTAAATGCTTATCGGAAAATCTGGCGGATACACTTAAGATCCTGACGCAGATATTGAGAAAACCACTCTTCTCTAACCTAAGAATTAACTTTATAAAAAAACATATGAGACATCGACAAAAGAGTGAAGAAGACGATTCTGACCAATTGATGGAGCGTGAATATTTTAATGTTTTTTTTGGAAACAGTGGTTACGGCGGTTCCATATTCGGAGATTCTGAATCCCTTAAAAGGATTAAAAAGAAGGATATTGTCGAGTTTTACAAAAAGTTCTTTAACCTGTCAAACATGGTTATTGCAGTTTCTTCTGACTTAAAGAAATCAGAGATAAAAGCAATAATAAAGAAGTTCTTTCACTCACTGCCTCCTGGGGAGAAGCAGCTTCCATTGCCTCCGGGAAAAAAGATGTCAACGTTTATGGCAGAGAAGAGAGATCGCTTTTTTAAAAAAGATAAAACCCAGTCCCTGGTTTCCCTGGGTGTGAAGCTGCCGGAGATGACTCCCCTTGGTTTCACCTGTTCTTATATGCTGGAGAATTTATTGGGAGGGGGTATCGGTTCGAAACTCTGGCCTATACGGGCTGTAAAGAACCTGGCATATCGTTTGCGAATAAAGGTAATCCATATGAGAGACGCGGCGATTTTAATGGTTTATTTAGATACGGACAAATCCAAAAAAAGGAGAGCGTTCCAGGCATTCAAAGAAGTAATGACCGATCTTTATGAAAATGGTGTGACGGAAAATGAATTTTTAACTGCAAAGGTTCGTTCTAAAGCCTCTTTTTTAAGAAGTAACGAAACAAAAGAAATCCGCACGTTTAACCTGGGATTCTTTGAATCCATTGGGCCAGGCTTTACATTTTTAGAGGATTTTTTCTCTCATGTTGACAGGCTGACAATAGAGGAACTTAATATCTATATCAAAGAGGTATTTAATCCAGGTCACCTGGTATCAATTGTCATTGGACCGGAGGAGAATTAATTTTTTCTTTCTTGGGTTTTAGACAGGGAAGGGAGATAAGAAAGCTGCTTCCCTTTCCAGGCTTAGATTTAACCCAAATTTTCCCACCATGGCGGCTAACGATTTTATTCACTATGGTTAATCCCAATCCTTCGCCCTCTGTATCCTCCGGATTCAGGCGGTGGAATATCTGAAACACTTTTTTCTGATGTTCTTCAGGTATTCCTATGCCGTTGTCAGAGATGCAATAAATGACTCTATCTCCCTCTTGATGACCGGAGATATGGATTTTACCGGGTCTTTTGGGATCAAGATATTTCAGGGCGTTGTTCAAAAGGTTTGAAAACATCTGGTTTAGTTGGGTTTCGTTACCAAAGCACGAAGGGAGTTCATCCACTTTCAGTTCTACACCCGCTTCCTTCAGTTGAAATTCAAAGGCATGGATAATTTCGATAATGAGTTCATTCATGTCGATATTGCTAAAGGTAGCGGCGGTTCGCCCCACACGCGACAGTTTAAGAAGCCCTGAAAGCAGGTTATCCATCTTGGTCGTACTGGAGAGGATATATTTTAAAGAATCAGGAATATCCTCTTCAAGAATCAAAGAGAATTTTTTTTTGACATCAGGGGGAAGATCTTCGGTTTCTAGAAGAGAAGCGAACTCTTTCAAGGAGAATCCCAACTCTTTGCTGAAGCCCTGGATATTCACCAAAGGGGATCTGAGGTCATGGGAGGTGACATAGACCACCTGCTCCAGTTCCTTATTCTTTTCTTCCAGTTCTACCATCAATCGTCCCTGTTCCGCTTCGGCCTCGTCTCTCTGTTTCTCACGCAAATGAATCTGTTCCAGCATATTGTTAAACCCTTCATAGAGGGTTCCGATTTCATCTGCCCCCTCCTTCTTAACCCGGACCGAATAATCAGCATCCTGGGTGATATGATCTGTTACTTCGGCCAATCTCAAAATGGGCTGTGAAATCCCTCTTTGAAACCGGGCAGCCAATAAATAAGTGAGAAGGATTAAACCGATCAATCCAACCCCCATGGTTTTCAGATAATCATTGATTTTTTGGTCCAGGAGAGTAGTTGAAGCCCTGAGATAAAGCGTGCCATAACGTTTATTTTTGCCCTGAATGGGAAGGAAAACATGGAGGTAATCTCCTCTGAACTTACTGGAAGCCGATTCCTGCATCGCAGGGGGGATAAAACCACCCGGGTGTTTTTCATACACAGCAAATACGTCACCTTCCTCATTATAAACACACGCATTTTCGATAAATGGTAATCCCTTTAATTGGTTCAGTTCCTCTTTCAGTTCATCACCTCTGTCAAAGGCCAACGGCGCATGGCAGGTCTCCGCTAAAAAATTCGCAAGGGTGTCGGTACTATCTACCATATCCTTTTTAAAGGTTTTAATATCGTAGTAGATGATCAGAGTACTTCCGAGACCGATGGCCAATAGGGAAACCATCAGAACCAGTACGATTAATTTGTTTTTTATTGAAAGATACCGGAAAATTCTCATTGAAATGTAAGCCTCGCCAGAATCGGGTCATTTATTTTCCTTGTTTTTGATTTTGATTGAATGATTTTCTGGCGATTCATTTCCGTTCTTCCCATGGATTTATGATCTTTGCTAGCTTTAACATATGATAACTCACTCGAAAACCAGACTGCCGAATGGCAGTCTCATTAACCTCAAACTTCTGAAACCCTTTTTCAATATAAAAATTAATATGAACCCCTCTTTTGGCGAATCCAGCGGTATCGCTGACAGTTAGTGTGTGATTTTTGTTTGCAATAGAGATGATATCATCGAGACTTTTTTTCTCTGATTGTGGGATGAACAGGAGGTGGCATCCCTGGATATCTTTAATATCTGAAATGAACCGAATCTCTACTTTTTTTTCTCTTATGTTTCTATTATTGTAGAGTAAATTGAGCCAGTTATCAGAGGTTTTTTTATCTTTATTCATAACATAAAACGGATTTTCACCGATTACACCAATACAAAAGGGTATGGATGTCTTATGAACGTTTGAATCGTTCGGCCAGTCGATAAAATCGGCAAACTTTTCCAGGAAAACGGCTTTCACCCTATATTCCGGGGGTTCCTTTTCATCGTCTGCATCTGCAAGACCACACACCGCCACCAGTACCAGTACAAACGATACAGTCAATATTCTTTTCATTTTATCCATTATTGGTTAACTTTACCTTATCTCAACATCTTTTTCTATTGGCCTTCTAAAAGTTCCGTAAGCGGCATATATTTATCTTTAATGGTAGGCACTTCTACGATGGTCAGGAAAAATCCTAGTTTTTTTATGGTTCCAACAAACTCCTCATAAACAATTGGCTTTGTGATGTAGTTGCTGCATCCCAATTGATGGCATTTCTCAATTTCAGAAGGATCAACGGTGGTAGATATGACAATAACCGATATCTTTTTTAATTCTTTATCGGATTTTATTTGTCGAAGTACTTCCATTCCGTCAACCCGGGGCATCCTGAGGTCTAACAACAAAAGATAAGACACATCGTTTTCCATATCAAGCTGCTCTTTATTACCAAAAAGGAAGTCCAATACCTCCTGCCCATCTTTGAATTCAATAATGGGATTTATAATGCCAACTCGTCTAAGATTCTTGCATATCAAAGACGCATGGCCATCATTATCTTCTACTACCAAAATCTTAACTTCTTTTTTCATCGATATTCCATTAATTATACCAGTAATTTCCTGATCGTATTAAGTAAATCCGCTAATGAGTAGGGTTTCTGCAAAAAAGAGAATCCCTTTTCATTCATGTCAGACCATAGGAATTTTCTGTTTGCATATCCGCTGGTAAGTAATACTTTTACCTCAGGGTTCATTCCCTGAAGTTCCTCCACCAGCTCGATTCCCGTCTTATCTGCCAATACGATGTCACTGAAAACCAGTGAAAAGTTTCCCTGATTCCTTTTGAAGATATCCATGGCTTCGCTGGCAGTCGCTGCTTCTGTGACGTGATAGCCATAATCGTGGAGTGCTTTTACAGTTACTTTCCTTACCCCTTCTTCATCCTCAACAAAAAGGATTTTTTCTTTATTCCCACGGAGTTCCTTTATTGACACCTCTTCTTCAACTTCGGTGTCTGTCCCGTGGGCAACAGCAGGAAAGTAGATATTAAAAGTGGTTCCCTTGTCCGGCTCACTGTATACATTGATCCAGCCATTGTGCTGTTTAATGATCCCATAAACAACAGATAGCCCAAGACCGGTACCTACCTTCTTGGTAGTAAAAAAAGGTTCAAAAATGTGTTGAAGGGTATCCTTTGTCATCCCTTCACCTGTATCGGTAATGGATAGGCAGACGAATTCTCCAGGGGTAGAATCCGGTATAAGACTGCAGTATTGCTCATCGATATTTCTATTTTCAGATTTTATGGTCAGTTGGCCGCCTTTTTGCATCGCATCGCTGGAATTGACTGCGAGGTTTAAAATTATCTGCTCCACCTGGACCGGGTCTGCTTTGATTTGCCGAAGATCAGGAGCCAATTGCGAGACCAATGTGATGTTCTCACGGAGAATGCGTTTTAGCATCTTTTCAATACTGGTAACCACATCATTAAGATCCAGTATCTTCGGTTTTAACATTTGTTTACGGCTAAAGGCCAGCAATTGCTGGGTTAGGGAAGCCGCTCGTTCACCTGCTTTTTTTATTTCTTTTACATTCTCCCGGAAGACGTTGTCTGTTTTCATCTTTACCAGCATCAGTTCAGAATATCCCATAATTGCAGTCAGGAGATTATTAAAATCATGGGCAACACCTCCAGCCAGTTTACCAATGGCTTCCATTTTATGAGCCTGGCGTAACTGCGCCTCTAGTTGCTTTCGCTCGGTAATGTCCCGGGCAATTGAGAGTACAGCTGGTTTACCGCTAAGATTGATCAGGTGGGAGTTAACCTCCATAGGAATTTTCTGCCCGTATTTGGTGATATAGTTCATCTCATAGAGGACATGTTTCTGGTTCAGCAGGGTCTCTTTTATGCTCTGGATTTCTTCATTACTCCTGGTGCCTTCAATATCGACCGGTGTCATCCGGAATAATTCTTCTCTGCTGTAACCCAACTGCTGACACGCCATATCGTTCACTTCTACAAAATTGAGGAGTTGCCCATCTTTCATTTCATGAACCAGTATAGCATCGGTACCACTGTTAAACAGCATCCGGAACCGGTTCTCAGTTTCCTGTAACGCTCTTTCCATGGTAGAGAGTTTCCTTTCCGTCAATAATTGGCTTAACACTTGATCCATTACTTGCGGTAGGGCATCCAGGAAAGTATTATCTTTTACCAGGTAATCCCTGGCCCCCAGTTTCATCATCTCAACAGCGATTTTCTCATCACCATTCCCTGTCATTACCACGAAAGGAACGTCAATCCCATTTTCTTTTAATTGATCAATAACCTCCCGGCCATTCATATCTTGCAGCTTGAAATCCAGTAGGAGAAGGACATCTGATTCTTCCATTAAACGTGTCACTGTCTCTTTTCCAGAAAAGGCATCAATAACCGTAAAGTTATTTCTTTCCAGTCTCCTATGGATCAGGCGGCGGACTCCTTCATCATCCTCCACTACCAGAATTGGTAGAGAATCATGATTTTTTGTTTGTATTTGCTGCGATTTCATTTCTCACGTGTCCATCGATATCCGGCACCTCCACTATCATAAGGAAAAGGCCTAGTTTTTTTATGACATCGACAAATTTCTCATAGTCCACGGGTTTGGTTATGTAGTTGTTGCACCCCAAATTGTGGCAGTGTTCAACTTCCCGTGGGTCATCGGTGGTGGTGAGCATAATAACAGGTATTTTCCGGAATTCCTTATCTTTCTTGATATTTCGCAATACTTCTACCCCATCGACTTTAGGCATTCGGATATCCAATAGTAAAAGGTATGAAGCTTCCCTTATACGATGGGGTGAATCTTTCCTTTTATAAAGAAAATCCAGTAATTCTTGCCCATCTTTAAAGTGCAGGATAGAATTTGAAATTCCTGCACGAAATATGTTTTTACGAATCAGGGCTGCATGCCCCTTATCATCTTCTGCAATAAGGATGGTTACTTCTTTTCTCATTCGTACCTTCTTCAATTTTGCCTTTAAGTGCCTGCATTTGTATACATACCTATTCTAAAGAAAAATGTTACTAATGTCAACCTTTTTTTAACGTTAAAATTTCCAGTTAAGTGTTAAGCGGAGGCTTCTGGGAATCTGTAGTTCCACCGCGTCCCTGGTTCCGCCTGAGAAAACATACTCGGATAATTCCCCGCCAAAATCCAGGAGATTAAAAAAGGAAAGGCTCAGGACCGCTTCTTTGTTAAATAATTTAAACCTGTAATTTAACTTCACACTTACATCAGCGAGATAATCTTCCCTGGGACCGCCTTTGACTCCCTTCTCATTTTCCGCTTTAATGGTTTTATAGTAAAGCACCCTCTGGTCATGTTTGGATAACGTATTAATAAAGGCAAAGGGATCGCCATCCCTGTATTTAAGAGTGATCCCCATAAATAGTTTTTTGAAAATATAGAACCCGAAATAACTTTTAGCCACAAAGCCCCGGTCGCCGTCCACCCTGCCAAAACCGTTTATCCAGGAGTTGGGATTGGCCTGGCTTTCCCCCAATATCCCAATATCATTGGACCCCGGACCGTTACCAAAGATTGTATCTCCCATTCCCATATGTGCCATAAAGGAGAAAGAAAAAAACCATTTATCTTTCTTCTCTCCCTTTATATTAAAATGAATCTGCGCGCAAAAGGGGTCTTTTTCCAGGTAATTATTGGTCAGATAATAATCTTTAAAGGGTTGATCAAAGAAATAGATATCGTATCCCTCATGGGGTTCATAAAATCCATACTCATCAGCGTTTTCAAATTTCACACGGAAATTATTTTTTATCTTTTTATAAATTGCTTTTATATTAAGCACCCAACGCTTTGAAAGTGGTGTTGAGACGTGTAATAAGAGTCTCTCTTTTAAAGGGGCAGCAATGGTATCATCAACAAAATGATACCGGCCGCCGGTATACCCGAAAATCCGGGTTTCCTCTCCCGGTTGCCAGGTTAAGTCACTGTTACCATCGGTCCACCAATAAAACGTTCCATACGGTCTTTGGCTTTCCAGGAAAAGGTTCACATTTTCCCGGAGGTCGTAAGGTATCTGGCCGTAAGAGAATAGAATTTTTGTTTTTTTGTTTTTAAACAGCAGGATTCCCACATCAAACCCGGGGCTCAAAAACGTTAAATTATTTTGCGAATTGTTAAAATTTAGAGAATTGTATTGAAGGAATAATTTCGCCAATAACGAAAGGTTATTTGAAATATCAACCGTCATATGCATTCCCACTTTGGCATCGGCATTGGAATTTTTATAATCCTCCCCTTGATTCCACAATACCACCAGGTAGGGATTTTGATCAAAAGTAATGGTATTGAAATCGTGACTCTCTTCCTTTCCCGTTAAATGGGAATAACGTCCGTCTGCAAAGAGATTTAGCTTTGCCTGGCGGTTAAACAACGTATACTCAATGGGTATATTGATATTTAAATTAAAGGTGGTGGCTGAAAATGTTCCCAGTTTGTCAAAGGGATAGAACCCATCGCCATCTGTATCGATCAAATCTTTGGAAAAATTTTTTTCATAGGGTTTCAACTCTTCACTCTCATGGAGAATAGAAAATTTTAAATCCCATTTTTTCTTTTTTAAGGTGACCCCAGTCACAAAAGCATGCCTCTTCTTATCAATGGTTTCTTGTGGATACCATGCAATCTCTGCTCCTTGAGCCGAACGGTTCAGGAGGTTAAATACCCCAAAAATCTCATAGAATCCCGATGCCTGGTCCTTACGAAACCGGGTATTAAAAAGCAATAGGTTCCCATCTTCTTCAAAGGTGGTATCAAATTGGTTAAAATCATTAAACTGTCGTTTTATATTGAAGTAATTGATTGAAAGCATAAGGCTGGATTTCTTGAATTGTTTTGACCACAGGTAATCGATAAAATAGTTATCCAGGATTTTTCGTCGTTCCGTATAGAGTCTATCTGCCCGTTCTGTCGGGTGGGAGGGTTGAATCATAAAGGTGCCCAGGTAACCGCCCAGGTTCGTATATACAGAGGAAACCATCAGCCTGGAAAAATTTTCCCGTGGAATCTCAGAGATAAAGTTCATTCCATAGTCTTTGTAGATAGGGGATTCGCCTTGCATACGAAAGGCAGTCACTGATGAAAAGGGCAGCAGCACTGCTGGTGAACCATCATTTAACGACGAGTTCAGGTTAAATCCATTATAGAACCAATTAAAATGGACAAAAGAGTCTCCTTCAAAGTAGACCCTGGGGTTATCGATCATTGAAAAGCCGTTATTTTCTTCGATTAAAAAGGTGGTATCAGGTACGTAGTTTTCGATAACAAACGGATAAAAGTACCCCCCGGGCAGCCGGTTCATTAACGAAAGATCAAAAACAAAAACATCCGGCCCAATGGAGTAATCCGACTCTTCTGCAAAACCATTACCATTAAAAAATACCAAACACACAAAACATGCAAAAACAAAAAAAATAGTTCGACTCAATTTTATCTTCATTTGTCTCCTCTCTTCATGGGATGAGGGCCCACAGAATACACAGAAAACACAGAAAACACAGAAAATAAAGAAAATAAAGAAAAAAAACCTTGTTTATAACTAAATACCTTCTGTGTCTTCTGTGGGGATTTTTATCCGTGTTCATCCGTGTTCATCCGTGGCTAAAAAACATAGCTCAAGCCGATGCTGATTTGATGGGAATTGGCAACAGGATGGATATTTAATTTCCCCTTTCCCAGTCGGTTTCGTTTTTTTACCACAAATTTCCCGATCGCATATCCCAGTACAGCGCCCAGGAACACATCCGACAGCCAGTGGGTATCTTCTGTTATCCGGGACAATCCGCAAAGCGTGGCCAGGGAATAGCTAACAATCGGTACCCATACAGTATCTTTATACATCTCCGAAACCACAGTAGCGGTTCCAAAGATGGATATGGTATGACCCGAGGGGAAGGCATCATAATAACGCATCTGTCCATCTTTATACCGTTTAAAAAAACCCGATGGCCCGGACCAGTGGTCTTTTCCATCGTTCCAGGGCTCCTTCCTACCGCAAAGATGTTTTCCCAATTGAACCACCACACTGGTATGGATAAAAGTCATTAGGGTTAACCGGGCGGTTTCTTTTGCTTTTTTGTCTTTTAACAGGAGTCCACCCAGGTAAAAGGCACCGGCAATGCCCAGGTTATACTCGCCCAGTCCCAGTTTTGTAATTTTAGGGCTGATATCGTCCACCCATTTATTCTTCTCCTGGAACGATTTGAATTCCCGGTAAATGGCTTCATCATTGGCAATCAGCACGCCAGTTATCATTGCCACACCTCCCCAGAGAAAAAAATGTTTTTCCTTCATACGGAAAGGGGAGGAGAATATTGCGCCTTCATCTTCCAATAGGCATTTAAAAAAGGGCGTTTTTTTTTCGGTTTTCTTTGTTTTTTCTTCTTGTTTTTTTTTCTCTTTTTTATCGGTCTTATCCTTTTTGACCCCTGCTTCAGCCATAGCCACATGAAAGAGAAACACAATCATCAATACACATACCAAAAAATTTTTTTTTCTCATATTAAATGATATTATATAAAGAGGTCTATTGTCAAATTTTTTATCATTTCCTAATAATCAAATATGGAAATATGCGCATTAGGGATTTGGAATACTAATTTTCATTGGTATTTAAGGGATTCCACCGGATTTTTTGATGCAGCTTTAAAGGATTGATAATATACAGTGGTTAAGGCAATGAGTAACGTTATCATTCCGGCAATTATAAAGGTAAATGGCCCGATGATGGTCCTGTAGGTAAATCCCTGAAGCCACTTATTCATTGCATAATAAGCCACTGGCCAGGCAATGATATTTGCCAGCACCACCCATTTGAAATACTCCCTGGTTAGCATAACCAATACTTCTAAGATGGAAGCCCCCAAAACTTTTCTAATGGCTATTTCTTTGGTCCTGTATTCTGCTGTGTATGAAGCGAGACCGTAGAGCCCTAGGCAGGATATGATTATTGCCAGAAGTGCAAAAATTCCAAATAGGGAACGCAGATGTTGCTCTTTACGGTACTGAGATTCAATGGTTTCATCCAGGAAATGGTATTCAAAGGGAGCCAGGGAATTGACCTGTTTCCATACATTTTCAATGTGAGTTAATGTGGCAGAGATGGTTTTTCTTTTAGATAAAGAATCCGGCAATCCCACCTTAATAAAAACCGCTCCCTCAAATGCCTGCTCCTGTAGGTTGGTCAACATATGGAAAACCTGAGGGGGATATTTCACTTTAAAGGATTGGAAAAAGGTGTTTTTTACCACTCCAATTATGGGACCCTTTCTGCCGTATAGGGCAAACGTTTTCCCTATTGGGTTTTCCATACCCATTTGAGTTACGGCTTCCTCATTTAAAATAAAAGCCTGGTTATCGGAAACAATTTTTCTGGAAAAATTTCTGCCTTGAACAATATCTATACCCATTGTACGAAAGTAATCATCTCCAACACGAGTCGTTTCCATGACAACTCTTTCATCATTGGTGGCTCTCCCCTCCCAGGAAACTTCACCGGTCCAGTTCAGGATTTTTGTGGGCAGGGAGTCTTTCACAGCAACGGATAAAATTTCAGGGTGGGTTAGCAGCTGTTCTTTCACGAAATCATATTTTATGCCAATGTTCTCCTTGACAGGAATGTGAATGATACAATGCTTTTCCATTTTCCAGGTATTTTCTGATATAAACTGAAGCTGGTTAAATACCACTGCAGTACAGATTATTAAAATAATAGAAACTGAGAATTGTATAACCACCAAAATATTTCGAAATGATTTCCCCCTGATTGGTGTTCTATACTTTTTTAGAAATGAGCCCCAGGCACTGCTTCCCTTTATTACTGCGAGCGGGCTGAAGGAAGAGAGGTATAAGGAGGGATATAGACCCGCAAAAAATCCGGTAAGAAGTGTGATTATCAGAAGAATCAGATAAACCTGCGTGTCTAAAAAATTCAGTGTCAAATTTTTACCTGTCAAGTTATTAAAAAGCGGCATTAATAATTTTATAAGAATCAGGGCAAATGCCAGGGAAATACAAACTATAAAAAATGACTCTCCCAGAAGCTGTTTTATAAGCTGGCTCCGGTGGGCTCCAATCACTTTTCGCAAACCGATCTCTTTGGCGCGCTTTTCATACCTGGCAGTGGATAAATTTATAAAGTTTATACAGCCAATGGCCAGGATAAAAAGCCCAATGATTGAAAAAATATAGACATACCTGATATTACCCTTCACAAAATCATAGTTACCCACCGGATTTAAATATACCTGCTTCAAGGGTTGTGCTAAAAATTCTGCATGGTATTTTACAACGTAGGGGCACCTGTGATTTTTGGCAATCTGAGTAATTTTCTTACCTAATTCCCTTTCATCACCGATACCTTTAACTTTAATGTATGTCCAAAAATTGGGATCTCCCCATCCCAATCCGCATACTTTGAAGGCTTCAACGCATTGGTAAGGAACCAAAAAATCAAATTTCAGACTGGAATTTGATGGAATATTTTCAATAACACCGGTTACCTTACAAGAAATCCGGCCTTCAATATTAATTGATTTATTAACAGGATTTTCTTCTCCAAAATATTTTTGAGCGGTTTCTTTGGTGATAACCACATTGAGTATTTGGGATAATGCCGTTTTGGGATTCCCGGAGATAAAGGGGAAATTAAATATCTCCAAAAATGATGGATCAACCCCAAGGATTTGATCTTCATAAAAAGTATTAGAACCATGTTTTAAAATTAACTTCGGGAACAGTCTGATTCTTGCTGCGTATTCTATATCCGGAAGTTCTTCAATTAAAGCGGGTGCCAGGGGGGCCGGTGTACCGATATCATGGATTTCCTTTCCCTGAAAAATCCCGCGGCAGGTAATACGGTATATTTTGTCTTTATCGTTGTAAAAATTATCGTAACTCAACTCATTGGCTACCCATAGGAATATCAAAGTAAAACACGCAATTCCCAATCCCAGCCCACCGATGTTAATGAGGGAATAGATTTTTTGCATTTTTATATTTCTTAGGGCAATTTTTAAGTAATTTTTAAACATGGTAGTACTCCCATATATTGATATTGAGGAAAGAGAAGAGATGAAGTGGAAACATAGCCACCGGTTTGCGGCAAACCGACCTTTTTGAGTGAAGATTTCATCATATATCTCTTCAAAATGATTTTCCAGTAATTGTGCCTTACTCTTCCCTATAAAGAGTCTAAGTAAGAAAAAAATTCGAGGCAGTTTATGGTCTTTTTTAGACATATTTAACCTCAGCTTCAAAAAATCTTATCATACAGGCCTTCCCATAATTGATCCTGAGCAGACCTCACCGTTTGGAGGGCCTTTATTCCATCACCTGTTACGGTATAGAATTTTATCGCACGCCCTCCCTGTTTTTTCTTGGGTTCACCTAATCTCGAGGAGATGTAACCTTTTTCTTCAAGTTTTTCCAGGGCCACGAAGAGATTACCAATGGTCCATTTTTTCTTGGTAATCTGGTTAAGCAGGTCAAGAAGAGTGACTAGATAAGCGTTATCTCCCAACCTCAAGATAGAGATTAGAATCATTTCATTGTTCCTTGTAATGTACGTTTTACCCATGGTTTTATATTTCCTTTACTTTATAAAGGAATATACGTTGTGTGAATTAAAAAGGTTTCACTTTTTTTTAAAAAAACAACACATAAATTGCACTGTAAGCGCTGAGTAAACCCCACCTTTATTGTGCAGGGCGCTGAATTATCCGCCCCACCACAAAAGTGCAAGTTTTCTTGCATGTCCCCTTTTTCCTTTGATTTCTCCTAGCATTCTATATGAATTTGTGGATATTGAAATATCAAGCAAAAGGGAGTGGCGGACGTCCATTAGAAGGTAATTGTCACTTTTAGTGTAGATGATTCTTTTATTTTCTTTTTTATATTGAAGGCTAAAAACCGAATGTTACTGGAAATGACCAAATTTAATTGGCGTTAATCTTTGGGTATTTCCAGTTATTCCGGTGCTTTCTTTCTTTGATCACCTTGCGCAGCCACTGATGGTATGCGGTAATGGTTTTTTGGCTGGGATTGCCATGGCCGCTAATGTTTTCAGGATGAAATTCTACAAACGCTCCCACGTGTTTAAAAATTTTCACTGATTTTTCAACCATTTCATAGGGGCAGAGATGATCGTGGACTCCATGGAAAATGAATATAAAAAGGTTCTTGAAGTTTTTTAAATAACGGGTTTCTAGAAAATTAGGCTGTTCCGGTCCCGCTATCTTTCCTTTAGGTAGACCGCTGAAGGAAGCAATTGCTTTGAATTTTGTCGGTGTTTCAAAAAAGGTTCGGAATACTCCAAAACCTCCCATTGAGGTTCCGCTTAGAATGATATTCTCCTGATCTATGGGATAGTCCTTTACCACTGCTGCGATGGCTTCGGCAATATCTATCTGGGCATTGTTGTAACAATAATCAGTAGCCCGTCCCCGACCATTTACTGCCAGGCCGAAGAAATCATCCGGGAAAAAATAGGGAGCCCTGTAAATGGATTTTTCATTCGCACCACTGCCGTGAAGATATACAACCAGGGGGTATTTTTTCTGCTCATCATAATTTTTCGGCAGTTTAACAATATAAGGCTGGAGGGTGTTGTCAAATTTAGAACAGTACACCTTTTCCAGGTATCGTTTACCTGATAAGGTCCTAGTATTGTCGACCTTATTGGATGAGAAAATCAGGCCATAGGAAAAGAAAATAAACAACACAATAAATCCGATTTTTTTCATTTTTATCTCCTAAAAATAGAGAGAGTTTTTTTATATAATTATACGGAAAAAATCCGCCCAGGGTTTTACAGAACTAGGAAGGGGAAGAGAAACAGTGGTTTGCAATGTGTCATTTTTCAAAATAAAAAAAGGGGATAGGGTAAAGAAAGTTTAAATGTTAAATGTTGGGTGTTGAATTTAATGCACAAGATCTCTTTAGGTGTTAAAGAGAATCCATTTAAAATTTAACATTTAAAACTCAACATTCCTTTGAAAAAGGGAAGGGGACAGGCCACGAAATTATTGTTGTATGTCCCCTAAATCTTCTGTTTTGTTTTATATAAGCCAGAGCCAAGTACCGAAAGGGAGAGGGATTTTTGTTGTATGTACTCTAAATCTTCTTTCAGAAAAGCTCCCGGGGAAATTAAAAATATTAAAAAAATTGCCTCAAAATATTAATTTTTTTAAGTTAGATATTAATAAAATTAATTTATTTGGCTGTATTTATTAAAAAAATTAAGGTAAAAGAGTAAATGCGAGGGAAGACAATTCTCCGATTTCTCTTAGAATTTCTTCAATCTCTCCTACATCAGGGTAACCAGTATTTTAAAGAAAAAGATAAAGGAAAAAGGACTGGCGGAATTTTTTGTCATATGTCATTTATTTCAACGTTTTCTTGCATGTCCCCTTTTTCCTTCTGGCAGGGATTATATGCCGTATATGAAAAAATTACCCAGAGAATTGGTAGAGATTTTTGAGAAAACTCAGAGGGCTTTTGAAACCACTTAAAAATAAGGGGGTTTTTAATTCCATTATTTAAAAATTTCGATTAGAACTCCCCGATTTCTTTTAAAATCGCTTCAATTTCTCCCACATCCGTGTAACCAGATTGTTTTCCTATATTAAGACTATGTTTAAGTAATTTAACACCATCTTCTCTATATCCTGATTTATAAATCATTGCTCCCAAATGTTTTCCTACATTATAGATCAGAAGGCGATCATTTATTTCAACGGCAATTGTATAAGCCTCTGTTTCATATTTCATAAATTCATCATAGTCTTTTCTTATATGTGCTATTGAAGCAATATTGTGCAAAATATTGGCAATAGTACATTTGTCACCAATCTCCTGGCTTATTCTTAAGCTTTGTTGCAAATATTTTAGAGCAATATCATATTCCCCGCGTATAAGGTATATTTGATGAATATTATTCAGTACTATCCCTTCCATCGGTTTATTCCCAATTTCTCTGTTGATAGATAAGCTTTGTCTTAGGTATTTTAGTGCCAAATTAGATTTCCTGCGATGCTGGTAATTCATCCCTATATTACTCAAAATGGTCCCTTCACCCGCCCTATCTCCAATCTCCTTGCTGATGGATAAGCTTTGTTTCAGATATTTTAAAGCTTTATCATAATCACCAAAAATGTTATATATTTGGCTGAATTCATTTAGAGTTAACCCTTCTCCTTTTTTATCCTTAATTTTTCTTTGGATTTTTAATCCTTTTTGCAAAAATTTAATTGTAGTATCATAATCTCCCCAAGCTTTATATATTTGACTGATATTAACCAGTATTGTTCCTTCCGTTTTTTTATCAACTCTCTTAATGCACCCATTTAGGACTTTTTTATAAAATGTTAAGGCACTATTATAATTACCATACAAGTACTTAATTCGTCCCAATCGATTTAGTATGGGTTCATCTGTTTCATCGCCAGCTACCTGAAAAATCCGAGAACCGTAATAAAATGCATTTCGATATAATCCAAATTCGTAATAAACAGCAGTGAGAATCCCTCCAACTTTTTGTAGGCTTTCTATATTTCCTGATCTATCAAAATGATAAAATGCCTCTTGAATGGGTGTTAAACTTCTTTCAACATTCCCAATACTGCGAAACCGTTGATAATAATAAATACCTCCTTGTTCATGTGAAAAAGTAAACGCATTTTTTATTTTTGGGTAGTTTTCAATTAAATCCTTGACAATGGGAGTCACATAATAGAACTGTGTTTTGATATCCTGGTTTATGGTGACCTCGATCAACGTCAAGCGATTTAAAGATTCTAAGATCGGTTTAAAGTCGATGGATTGTGGGACCGATTGGTTTTGGATTTGTAATTGGAGGGCGAACTGTTGGACAGGAATTCGGAAATGTGAGAGAAGTTCTAAGATTCGCTGCTGGTCCGGGGAAAGGAGGGACATGAGTTGTGAAAAGAGGAGGTTTTGACCCATCTGGTATTTGACATGGCCTATGGTTTCTTTTGAACTTTCGCGGAACTTTTCCAGGGAATCCAAAGAGGCGATGATTTTATCGGGTTTCTCATTTAATAGCAGATCAAAAAGTTCCAACGCCCTATAATTGCCGCCAAAGGTTTCATGAATCAGTTTAACCACCTCGATGTACTGCAAGCCCGGACGGGCCAGGAATCCCTCGCGTACCTTTTCAATAAAGGCTTTCTCACGTAAATATTTTTGGATATCTCCCACATCCATATAAAGACACTTTTTCCAGAAATCATTGAATCCCACCTGGTTCAAATCAAAACTTTGGAGGTTTTTGAATCCCGACACCGGATAGCGGCAGGTTAATATCACATGACAGATTTTCCTTTCGCAAAGATAAGCGATCACCTCCTTAATATCACTGTACTCATTGGCAAAATCTTCGCTGGGTTCCTTCTGATAACTCTCCAGGTTGTCCAACACAAAGATCGGTTGATGAGTTTCCTTGACCTGGAAAAGCAGGTACTGGAATTTGTCCATGGCTTTCTCATATAAATTCACATTGGCAATTACCCGTTCATGCCCCTGATCAACAAGAAAATTCTCTAATGTATCCAGTATCTCTTTGATGGATCGGGTGGATTCGTCAAAGAGGAAGGGAACGGTTTTGGGTTCTTTTGCAATCAAACGCTGCACCAGGTGCTCGGCCATGGCGGTCTTGCCTACACCGCCCTGGCCTTTTAGTAGGATGGGAATTTTTTCAAAGAAAGGCCCAAGGATTTCAGCTTTGTCCTTGCGCCGGCCAATGAAACGGTAATCCTTTTCATGGGGCAAGAGCAAACGCTCCTGGCCAAAGATGTAACGTTGGGAGGAGAATTTCAGTTCTTCCAGGGGCTGGTCCCAATCCACTACCTCTTCCACTTCGCGGGATAGATACAAGTTGGGAATGATCCACTGCAAGGGGACTTCCCTGGAACCAGGCTTTTTTTCGAGATCGTTGTGTTCCCTATTTCTCAAATAATCGATGGCTTCATTAAAGGCCGAAAAGGTGGTTTTTTTCTCTGCCAATTTCCTGTAAAAGTAGGCGGAAAATAGAGCCGCATATTTATCATTGACAGCCATACCCATCGAGATGACCACCGGGACACCCTGCTTCAACAGGTGATTGGTCACGCCTCTCAACCCCTCTTCCGTGTTTCCCTGGGCTGTCTGACAGGAGGATAGCATGACCATGGGTACTTTGTGTTGGGGATGACAATTTACAGCACTGGCAAAATCTTCGGCTGCTGCCAGATGGGTTTTTAAAGTCAAGGAATCTTCCAGTTGCAGATAGCCTGTCTTATCTTTTTCATGAAAGATGGCATGACCGGAAAAATGTAAGATATGGTATTTGTTGGCTTTCATTTTTCTTTCCAGGGCTTCCAGGGAACCATCTTCGGTAAAGTCCACCTCCACCGCGCCTTGCTGCATCAGCGGTTCAAAGGCTTTTAAGATTTCATATTCTTCCTCTTCGTAAGAGAGGCGGTGTTTCCATTCAGTATCCTCAGGTGAAGAGATCATGACCAGGACTTTTAAGGGAGCCGGGGCTTTGGGAAAATCGGTTCCTTTTTCCTCAAAACATCCAGGAATACTTTTGGTTAAATAAAGCCGTTCGATATTTCCCAGTTGTTTATTGGATTTATTGTCCACAGCCATAGACCAGGGCAGGTTGAGAATTTCATTGTCCGAATGCATCAGTCGGATACAGTAAAAATCGTCACCATCATGGATGGCGTGTAATACCTCCTGCCACTGCGGTGATTGGTTGATGATCCCGGACAAATCATTTTTCAGCGATTCCAGCACTCTCATTTTCAAAGGAAATCCATCTTCCAGGTGCCGAATCACCTGCCGGTAATGACCTTTCAGTTGTTTGATTTGAGACTCCCCCAATTTGATATCTAACTTTTTATAGATTATCTTATTCATTTCCCTATTGCTTGCTTCAGTTGGTCAGAGGAAAACTCATCTATTCCTTCCATTCTGGCCCTTTTTTTCTTCTCGGTCCAAAAAATGAATTCCTCATTCATCTCCATATGCAACTTTCAACAGAGATAAAAATAATAAAATTTCCGATTTGAATCTTTCCCATACCTGGTGAATTGGCTTAACAAGTTTTTCCAATTCTTCCCATTCCAAGTGAAAAGAATAGGAGTGTCTAAAAAAATGTCGAAAAGTAAGATATTTTTTCAACTCATCTTTCATCTTTATTGATAGAACTGGTTTCCTGTATTTATTTTCCTTTGTCATTTGTAATAATAGGCTCTTATGCCAATCTGAATCTGAAGGGGGATTTTTATCTATTTTCTTTGCGATGTTCAACAGAATGTTTTCTATTCCATTATAAAATGAATGTAATACACTGGCAAGAGCAGTTAACTCAACCAGGTTTGGTGGTCGTTTCAAATCAAATAATTCTACTTTATATAATTCAAATAAAGATTCTATCTCTTCTATTTCAACCTCGATTGCTTCTTTGACCTTGTCAAGCGACACGAACCAGTTCTCCTTTTTCTTTTAAATAGGTTACAAACCTGCTCTTTTTTTCAAGGTTGATTAAATCCACAGGATGGTCTAATGACATCATTAATTCCCCGAAAATTTCAAAAAAATCCTCTTTACGTATTCCTGTTACAGCTAAATCGATGTCGGACCTTTCAGTGCTTTCACCATTAACCAGGGAACCGAAGAGATATATTTCTTTGCACCCTTCTTTAGCCAGGATTTTGATTGCCTTTTTAATATCGCTTTGATACCTCTTAGGCAACTTTTTAATGTTATATTTTGGATCCATAATATATCACCTTCTTGAAATTATATTATAATATTTATCTCAAGATAAAACAATTTTTTTTTATAATTCTTTATGGATTAGCATTTTTTATACCTTTGCCTCAGAGCGGGCAGGGGATAAAAGAAAACGATGAATGATGAGTGATGAATGATGAAGATAAAACCATGAAAACCTTTAGATTTAATCACTTTTTTTTCATCATTCTACATTCATCATTAGATTTTTCGCTGATCCCCCAGCAAAAGCTTTTGTTTATAAAAGCTGCACCACCAGGATACACAGGGCTGCAAAAAATAGGAGTGTACTCAAGATCAGCAAAATCCATTTAATACGAACGATTCGTGCATGCATGGACTTGATGGACTTCACACTGGCACTAACACAGCGGTAACGAAAAGGAAAAAGTACAAGAAATGCAAATAAAAGAGAAAGCAGCCAGGCAAATAACGCAATTTTAACCGGCCAGGTGATGATCGAGACACCACCTGCTTGGGTGACAGCCGTGAAAATGGAAAGGGAGATGGCAATCATAGTAGCCAGGAATTTGGCCGCATCCTCCAGGCGATCAGGAGTCTTGCGCTCTTGTTGGCGTATATATTCAAACCACTCTTCCGCATCTCCAGGCGGTTCTTTACTCTTTATCACCTTTTTTTCTTCCATGGTTTTCTCCTCGATATGAATGTTAAAATGATTATTCTCCGATACTCCTGAATATCGATGTATCCGGTTTGACCTTTCCTTTTACTACTACAGTCACCAACTTATCGCAAAAGGGACAATAGGTTTCCATCTCACTTTCCTCTTTGGTCTCTGACCCTTCTTCGATTTCGAAAACCTTTTCAAATATGTGCTTTTCGTTGTAAACACACTGTACGTGATACAATTTTTTTTTTATTTTCTTTTTAGCACTCACAGTCAACCCCTTATAAAAAATTTGACCAGAACTCATTTTAAAAGAAATTAAATAAAAAGTAAAGCAAATTCTGATTTTTATTATTTCACCAGCCCTTCGTCTGTGATATAAGGAAAATGTTTTCTTGCATGGCTCCTTTTTTTGCCTTTTTTTGCAGTAATTCTAATTTCCCTAATGTCAAGGCGAACATGAGATTCGCCCCTACGTCCGATACCGATTTTTATGCCATCGTAGGGGCAAACCTTGTGTTTGCCTGTTCATAAAACGCCAAAATTAGAATTGCTGCATTTTTTGTTCTTTAATTGTAGAATTTTTTGATATATGATATATAGTGCTATTTAACAATTAACAATGGAGTAGAAAAATGCCTTACAATGAGGACCTGGATTTAAAAATTAGTGTTGTAATTTCAGGGTGGGGCACCACCCGAAAGAAGATGTTTGGCGGAACCTGCCATCTTTTCAATGGGAACATGATGTGCGGTGTTTACAAAGACTACCTGATCCTCCGTCTTGGCGAAGCCCAGGGGAATGAAGCACTCAAACAACCACATGTGAAACCCTTTGACATTACAGGCAGACCAATGAAGGGATGGGTCATGGTGAGTGAAGAGGGATTCAAAGGTGACGCCCTGGACCTGTGGTTAGAAAAAGCACGAGCCTTTGCAGAGTCTCTACCGCCGAAATAAGCAGTAGTGAATCGTTACATTTCCCGGTCCGGCTTTAGAGAATATTTCGGTAAAATCTTTATTTTTACCTTCTGTATAAAATGTTTACTTTTATCCATAAATACCAATTCATAAACCCCGACAAAGCCAGGGCCAGGAGTCCAATAAAAAATTCCCTGCCCTTCATCCAAAAAGGAACCAATGGGAAGCTTTTTCAATTGATTCCCTACCAACTGGTAACCAATGGTATCAGACAATGAGGTTGCGCCTTCGAAATCTATCTCCACACGCTCCAATTCCTTGATCTCAATATTTATTATACCTTTATCATCTGGATAAACAGTCTGTGGTTGGATATTTTTATTATAACCTGTTTTAAACCGGATGGGTTCATTATACGAATCATCAACAGGAATCCCCGTCAGTTCTTTATTTTCAACTGACCACTGATGATTGCTTGATAACGGTTCATCGCTGCCGCTGCCTGTGTTTTGAATCGTAAAATACCGGCTGCCTATGCCGTCGGTATTGCCGGCATTATCAGTGGCCGTCCACTGGATAGTGTGCAATCCGTTTTCATAAGCTGTTGTATCCAGGTAAAAATAACCCGCTGCACCATTTTTGTTGGCATAACCAGGAAATAAAGTGGCAAGATCTTCTCGGTAAATATTATAGATGGGATGCCCCAGGTTCATACCATCAACATAAACATTAATCGTTGAACCGTCCGTAGGAATATAGTTAGGCTGGGGAGTCAGTGCCCACCCCCAATTGATGAAACTGGCCCCAGAAGCTGTGCCACCCTGGGTGGGAGTATCAATCGCACCAAATGGTTTCACTGCATTGGCATTGTCACAGTAAATGGTTTTGGTTCCCAATGTCACCTGGTTCCCGGCAATGTCTGTGGCAATGGCATGGATAGTGAAAGTTCCATTTCCTCCATTAGGGAGAAAATTTGTTAACATCATATACCCCCAACCGGCTTTGGAATGATTGGGGTAACCCGGGTAAGCGGTCTCAACATCAGGCCGTGCCCCTTCCACAAACACAACATCCCCGATATAAACCAGGTTATCGCCTGGTCCACGATATATTTTTACATTTTCTACTCCACCATCATCCAACGCCCAACCGGTAACCGCGATGCTGCTCCTTACCGTAGAACCGTCTACTGGTGTATCGAAGCTGCCAAACGGTGGCTTATCAACGATTGGAGAAGTTCCTTCAATCTGGCTTTTCACATCATCCAGCAGCGGTTGATTATCTACAATCCCACCCGGCTGCATAGAATCGTAAAAATGCCATATAACAGTAGTGGCGGTATTTCGACCAGAATACCCTGGCACATAAGAAGACGAATCAATTTGAATGTCCATCCATTGAGGGTATCCATTAAAAGGCATGAACCCTTGCAACGGTCCTGAAATGACATCGCCCCAGGCCCAGTAATTGACCCATTTTTCCACCAACGGGAGACACGTATCACAGAAATCATATTGACTGACCCAGTTGGTTGTGTAGTTGATAACAACGGTCTCCTCCGGGTAATTGAAACCCTTATGGGCATTGTCTGTTCCCAGGGGACTGCCCAGGGTAATGTACAAATCTATATAAATCCGTTCATTTACTGGAACCTGCATAGATTGGGATGACAGGGCCAGAAAGGTTAAAACGGTTCCCCAACTGTGGGCCACTACGATTAATTTTTTGTTTTCTTTTTGTGCTTGTTGGTATTTTGCTTTTAGAAATTCCCTCAGTTCTTCCACGGTTTTTATGGTGTCATTGGAATTGCGACTCCATGTAAAATCCATGATAGTGGTATCTGGCAAACTGATATTCATGTTTTCCAGGGCTGTTTTCAGATAGTGATTGCTTTCTTCGATGTTAGTCCCGGGGAACAAAGTATTAACAAAGGAAAGCCCGTCTACAGTGATAATAACCACCGGTTCTCCGCTGTAAAGGTTTCCATAAGAAATTAGAAATACCAACAGGACAAGAGTAATTCCTTTTTTATCCATTTGTTTAACTTTTTTGAGCTATTGATGCCTCCGGCGGCCAGAAACCTTTTTATAAAAAGGTTTCTGGACTTCCAAAAATTTTTTATTATTGAAGCACCTCAAGCAAAGGTGTACCCGATGAACCCGACGGCGCCCCAATCCCCAACTTCAACGCAACCGTCGCTGCAATATCCCGCGGCCGTACAAGCCGATAAACCTCCCGATGCCGAATACCCGGCCCTACAAAAAACAACGGCACATGATTGTCATATGAATAAGGCGCACCATGCATGGCCGCATCCTTATCATGCACATGATACAAAAACCAAAAAGGCTCCTGCAAAACCAAAATATTCCCGGACCGCTCCGGGTGAAACACTGTTTTTAATTTGCCCAGAATAGGGGTATCCACCAGGTTTCCTTTCAACATATCTGTCCGCGTGACAGCAAAAGCAATACCCGGAATTCCCATCACAGCCTCTGCTGCGACAGCTTCTACCTCCCGGATGTCCGACTTAAGCGTTCTCACTGCCTCCATGTCCAGGTAAATCGAAGGATTCCGAAAACCCATGACAAAATTTTTATCCTCTTTTAGACTGAATTTATTCTTCAAAGCTCTATTAATGACGTTTACAAAATCCGCAGGATCAATGCGGCCAGCAAACATTCCCAACCGTTCCCGGTATTCCGGAATAAGGTCCACCCCGTGGTCAGCAGTTACTACGATCAACGTTCGGTTCAGACCGACAGTTTCGTCAACAATCCGGAACAACTTTGCCAGTGCTGCATCCACATGCAAAACATTGTCTTCATATTCCAGGCTGCAAGGTCCATACACATGCCCGATTAAATCTGTCACAGATAGACTCACTGTTAACATATCTGTAAACACCCCCTGGCCCAGTTTCTCCTCTTTTAATACATAACAGGCAAAATCAACAGTCAAAGCATCCCCAAATGGAGTGAAACACAATTGATTGTAATATTCCTGGTCTTTATACGTTTCCAGGGAATGGGGAAACACGACGGTACGGTTAAATTCAGGGGGCTCGTTATAAGGTTTTTCTTCCGGACGGTTATCGCTTTTCCCAAAAATATAAGCCGATTTTTCCTGTAAAAGGTCCCATGCTCTGCTTTTGTATTGATCTGCTTTTCTCAGCTTGTTCCAGGCTGTCAACCACTGGGGATCATTTTTATAGTAGTATACGCCCGTTTGGAATTCACCAGTTTTGTTGTTGTACCAAAAGGCCTTTCCCAGGTAACCGCCAGGCAGTATGGCGCCGCGGTCTTTAATCGATACGCAAAAAACCCGGGATTGCCGGTCAAAGGCCAATACCAACTCGTCACCAATAGTGGTGCCGATCAATTGCATCGGTCCCATGATCTTACGGGATGGATCCTGAGGGTCTGACCCTTCCATGGTTTTAATCACTTCACCGGTTTCTTTGTCGAGCCAGTAGTTGCCCACTATACCGTGCTCCGCAGGAGTGGCACCGGTGAACAGCGTAGCATGGCCCACTGATGTTAATGTGGTGACATGTTCGTACCTGGCGTTTTTATACCACATACCATTATCTATTAGGTATCTGAAACCACCTTTCCCAAACCGGTGTTCAAGCCGCGTCACGATATCTGCCCTCAATTGGTCGATGACCACCATTAAAACCAATCGAACATCGTTTGTTTTTTCAAGATCTTTACTGCAGCATGCAGTGTTGGACAAAAAAAGTGCAGAAAAACATCCGATAAACACTAAAACAATAAGGTTTCTCAATCGCCTTTTTCCTTTTTTCATTCTTAACATTCTTATGCCTCCTTCTCAACGTCAACAATCCATTCTATTAAAGGTTAAAGAAAAAATCAACCTGTATCTTGGTTTCTTGCTACCTTTGTGGCTATTTTTTTTACTTTTCTTTTTCGTCATTCATCATTCATCATTCATCATTCATCATTTTTTTCTCTATATGGTATAATGTTTTCTTTTAATGAGCTAAATAAAAAAAAAAGGAGTCGAATATGAAACGTATGAAAATAATTTATGTTCTGCTTTTCCTGATGATAATAGGAAATACCCTCCCGGCGGATTCCAAGGATGATATATTACCTCTGGGGCCGTCAAAATATAAATTTATCATCGATAAAATCGAAAAAGACCAGATCATTCAAACGGCTACAGGAAAAGTCGTTACATTGGAAGATATTATTAATCAAAACATGGGCACCGATGTCTTTATCATCGGCGAAGCCCATGATAATTTTCAATGCCACACCTTTCAACGGGATTTTATTGAAACTCTCTATAAAACGTATCCGAAAATAATCGTGGGTTTTGAATTTTTCTGGCGAGAGGATAACGAGGTGCTTGAAAAGTGGAGACACAGCCAGATCACTGAAGAGGAGTTAATAAATAAAACCGGCTGGTACAAACGGGGTGGGCAGAATTATGGCTATACCCGGATCATTATGGATATTATCAAAAAATACAAAATCAAAGTCATTGGCTTAAATGTTCCCCGGTCCATTCTTCGCACTGTATCCAGGAAAGGATTTGATGAACTCTCAGAAGATGAAAAAAAACTCTTTCCCACCCTGCATATTCCCAACCCGGAGCATGAATATTTTATAAAAAGCATATTCGGCACGTTTGCTGCCCAGGTGCCCTTATGGTTTATAAATATATACACCGCTCAAAAATGCTGGGATGTGATCATGGCCGAGTCCATGCGACAAACACTGACTGAGGAAAAATACAACGGGTATAAAGGTGTGATCATTGCAGGCAGCAACCATGTGGCCTATAAACTGGGCATTCCTTTCAGGTATCGAAAAGCCGACCAAAAGACCAAAATCACCACCATTGTGCCGATCCTCATGCCCATGGAAAAAAAGGATGAAGAAAAAGAAGAGGAAGAAGAGACCCATCCCATGATGAAAATGATGGCAAAATCATTGAACCCGGCAGCTATTTTTTCAAGAGGTATTGCCGATTATGTGTTTTCTGCCTCCCAACCGGAGTACCACCATTTCCCGGTGATTGGGTTTACAGTCGAACTGAAAGATGAAAAATTAATGGTGACAAGGGTGGCTAAAAAAAGCCTCGCTAAGAAAAACGGTATCCGCAAAGGCGATCAAATTACGGCTGTGGATGGGATTGACGTTTCAACTCTCGAACAATTACGACGCCTTATCGCCCAAAAAAAATGGGACGATTCCATCGATTTAAAGGTAATCAAAAAAATCGAAATCAAAAAAGAAGCAGAGGAAAAAGCTCAACAATAAAAGATAATTTACAGTGGGAACAAGGGGGGCTTGCCCCCTTGTATTACAGCACAAAAGATAGTTAACCGGTTAATGGGTAAGAAGCAGCGCATAGGAGTTAAAACTAAAATATAAAAATGATTCGTAATTCTAAATTTGACTCAGGATTACTCCATTACTCCACTATTCTAAAATTATAATTGCTGAAAAATCATTAATTTCATTGACTTTTTTATCGGCTTATTTGTATAATTAGTTTTAATCATATTCCAAAACAAGGAGACCTTGAATGAGTAAAGAATTTAAACCCTATGTTTCAATTGAAAGCAAAATGAAGGAGTTTTCATTTAAAGCCATCTTTCTTGGCATTATTCTGGCTGCGATCCTGGGGGCTGCCAATGCCTATCTTGGTTTAAAGGCAGGTATGACTGTGGCTGCCACTTTTCCTGCTGCAGTTATTTCAATGGCTGTTCTCAGGATTTTTAAGGGTACGATTTTAGAAGAGAACCTTGCCCGAACCACCGGTGCAGTGGGTGAAGCCTTAGCTGCCGGTGCGATTTTTACCATCCCTGCATTTGTCATGTCGGGTGTGTGGGGAAGACTCAGTTATGTGACTCCCACCCTGTTGATGCTGGTGGGTGGTATACTGGGGGTTCTTTTTGTTATCATTTTACGAAAAACCCTGATCGAAGATCAGACCTTGCCTTACCCGGAGAGTAAAGCCTGTGCGGAGATCGTAAAAGTCGGGCAAAGCGGCGCTACCGGAGCGGGTCTGGTATTCGGAACAATGGGCCTGGCCGCATTGATTGAACTCTTTAAAAATGATTATGGTTTCACCTATATTAAAGAATATTTTAGAGGGTTTCTTAATCTAGGAAAATCTAATATTGTCCTCCTGGATTCCAAAAGTAAAGTGATAACAGAAGCAGGCAATGAGGCCACTTTTAAACAGGATGGCGGAATGCTGCTGCAAAGTCCGGCAGCTTCACCGGCTTTTCTCGGTGTGGGTTATATTATCGGTTTCCGCCTCTCTGCCATTACCTTTTCAGGTGGTGTTTTTGGCTGGCTTTTCCTGATGCCGGTGGTGCTGTTCCTGATGAGTGGGAACCTGTTTCCATTTACCGCTGGCGGAGAAAATTGGATCGATATTGCCAGTGCCGCTTATAATTCTACGGTAAAACCCATTGCTGTTGGCGGCATGTTGGTGGGTGCCTTTTATACTCTCTTTTCCATGAGAAAAAACCTGATCGGCGGTCTATCCAAAGGATTTAAAGACATTAAAAAGGCAGGCCAGACAGAGAGGGAACAAGTTTCCCGGATCGACAAAGATTTGCCTTTTGGCATGGTGGTTATTGCCATTTTAATCGTTGTGGTGGCCATGATGATACTTTTCCAACAGGTGATTAAGTCACCCGAAACCTCAGGGTGGGGCGGTGCTGTGGGTTCAGCCATCGTAATGGCGCTGGCAGGTTTTCTTTTTGCTGCCGTTGCCGGTTACCTGGTAGGATTGATCGGTTCCTCTTCCAATCCCATATCTGGGTTGACCCTTACCACGCTTCTAATGGCTGCTTTATTAATGGTTATCATTGGCCTGAGAGGCGATCCCGGAATTATAGCAACATTGTCAGTGGCAACGGTTGTTTGCTGTGTGGCAGGTGTGGCAGGTGATATGATGCAGGATTGGAAAGTGGGACATATACTGGGTGGTACCCCCTGGAGAATGCAGATCGGAGGTATGATCGGTGTGGTGGCTGCTGCCCTGATCCTGGTTCTTCCGATTATGCTGCTGGATAAAGTGCCCGGGGATCCAAATGGTCATAATATAGGGTCTGAAGCACTACCGGCTCCCCAGGCGGGACTCATGGCCATGATGGCAAAGGGAATCGTCGGTGGAGAAATGGCCTGGCCGTTGGTAATTGCTGGAATGCTCTTCTCTGTTGCCCTGATACTGATTAAATCTCCATCACCTATGCTAATCGCTGTGGGTATGTATCTTCCCTTCAAAACCACCTTTGCTATTTTTATTGGTGGAACCGTAAGGTTTTTCATGGACAAAAAAGCAAACAAACTGGCGGTTGGCAGAGCCAAAGAAAAAGGTCTCGAAGGTGAAGAAAAAGAGAGTTTTATTGACCGTATCATGAGTAAAGCCGAAAATTTCGGGCTGCTCCTGGCCTCAGGACTGGTGGCAGGTGAAGCGCTTATGGGTATCCTGCTGGCGTTGGCTGTAACGATTGAGCTGAATTTGAATGCAGTCATCGGGAATTTGAGCGATGCTGGTGACGCTATCGCTCCCGATACTCTAATCGGAGCGATTCTCTATTTTGTTGTCTTCGCGATTCTGGCCTATTTGATGTTCCGGATACCCATTAAAAAACTCATGCAGAATATGAAAAGTGAAGAATAACAAATGATGTAATGATGAAGCTTGAAAATAGAGGTAATTTCCTGGATTTGATTCCTGATCGAAATTGCCGGTGTGATAAAACCGGGGCCGGGAGAACCTATCTCCTGGTCCCCCGGTTTAAAAACCAATGGATGAAAAAAATTGCCCTGAGATTGGGAAAATCAGAGTTTGTAAAAGTTTATTTTGATGATAACGGGGACAGGGTATGGGGGCTCATCGACGGCAGTAAGAGTGTTGAAGAGATTGGAAAATTAATGGAAAAAGAAAAAGGAAAAGATGAAACACCGCAGCAGGTGTATGACCGGCTGACGGAATTCTTATCCATCCTGGCCCGGAACAAGTTTATCCGTTTTAAATTGGAATGACAAAATAAATAAACCTTTTTATCGAATTTAAATCACCAATGGAGTGCTGGAGTATGGGGGCTATGTTCCATTACTTTGTCACTCCACGACTCCAAGAAGATTCAATCCTCCATTTCAGGCAATTCCAGGCCAAGATGAGGTTTGATTTTATCCTCTCTTTTTAAGAGGTATGCGAAGAAGAAACCAATGAGGCCCAATCCTGCAAACATAAGAATGGTATACGTATAATCAAGGGTGGCAGTTCCAGCTTTCAGCATTTCGTTTGTAATTCCCACATTAGCAACATCTGTTATTTTGCCTGCAATGATTGGGAATGCGAAGAGTCCAATGTTTTGGATGGAAGTCATAAGACCGTAAGCGGTCCCCAATTTTTTTTCTTCGACGATTCGTGCCACTGCTGGCCACATGGCCGCAGGCACAAGGGAAAAACCGATTCCGATAATAAACATCGCTATATAAGGGGTTATGTAAGTAAGAGATAATATGAGATGGGCAGTAAAAAGCATGGCCGAACCATAGAACATAAGACTGGCCCGTTTTCCCCGTTTGTCTACGAACTTCCCAAAAATGGGTGTAAATACAATGGTTCCCCATATAATTAAACTGGAAAGCATGCCGCTCATTTTTAAAGAGAGGTTGAATTTGTTGTGGAGGAAATCAGGGCAAAAAGCCTGAAATGGGAACACAGCAGAATAAAAGGTGACGCATAATAATGAAATGCCGATAAAGGCTTTGTTCTTAAACAGGTCGACAATATCGCTAAACTTGAACCGTTCATCCGCATCCAGCAAGGAACCTTTTGCCTCTGAAGGAGTGTATTTTTTATCGTATAACATGTATATGATAAAGACTAAGAAACCCATTCCCATCAACAGTGCGCCTACCCAGAGGGCCAGTGTCCACCCGGTATTGGTTTCGATGAGGATAGGAGAAAAGATCAGGGCAGCCGCAGTACCCAATCGTGCAATGGCCAGGTTGACTGCAAATGCGAAGGCAAGTTCTTTACCCTTAAACCATTTAACCAGTATTTTGTTAATCACCACGATACTGGTTTCTGCCCCAAGGCCAAAGAGAAACCTGCCCAGGATCATCATTTTTAATTCGGGGGAATAACCGGGTAGGAATGATTTAAAAAAGGAGTATCCAAAACCTCCATTACGAAAAAAATCGCTGGCACCATAGGCAGTGAGGAGCACACCCAGGGCGCAAAATAAGGTGAATAAAAAGCCGGTCTTTCTTATACCGAATCGATCCAGGAATATCCCGCCTAAAACCGCCATTAAAAGGAACGTATTGGGAAACGAGTAAAAGGAAACAAGTACACCGTAGTCTGTGGACGTGATGTTTAATTCCGTTTGCATGACCTCTTTTATCGATGACATGGCATCATACGCGTAATAATTGGACGCGATGACAAAACTGACCAACAGTAGAAGTCCCCACCTGATATACCTTTTGCTGCTATCTTTTGACATATCGATCATAAATGACTCCTTAAATGTTTAGTTATAAATTATATTATAAGTGATTGTTCGGTTTAAATCAAACAAAGGATATATAATATTCATTTGACTCTCGCTTCGCTCACGTCATTAAGACTCTTTAGAACTTGTCATTGGTCATTGGTTCGCTTCGCTCACGTCATTGAGACTCTTTGGAACTTGTCATTGGTCATTGGTTCGCTCCGCTCACGTCAAGGAGGCTTTTTAGAGCTTGTGAATAGGAAACTAGAAAAATTAAAACCTTAAAAGCAATCAATGACAAGCACTCAAAAGCCACCCTGACAAATCCTTAAAGTACTCAATGACAAGCACTCAAAAGCCGCAATGACAAACCTTAAAGCTCAACTTACAACTTGGGGAAAAGTTCTCTAAGAATTTTAGCCGATTCAGAGGTAAGTTCATCCTCTGAGATATATTCCCAGGAAGCGTTTTTAACTTTCCATTGATCATCTTCTTTTATGAGTTCCACTTTAAACCGGTAGCAATGTCCTGAAAAGCGCACCAACTTTCGAAACATTTTGGCAGCACCGCTTGAAAACGCGGTATCTATTTCTACATTCGCATGGGGAGGATTGACTTCAATAAATTCGGTTCCCAGGATATTCACCACGATTCCCTGGTACTTGTCAAAATTTTCCTCTAAAAGGGTCTCGATATCATCCTTCGTCCGTCCCTTATCATCTGAATAGGAATCAGAAATACAGCTTAAAATCCCGTATTTATCCCTATCTTCGCCGTAATCGCCGATTTCCTCGATGGTTTCCAGGATCAGGTCTTTCTCTGATTTCCCTGAACATCCCCAGAAATAGAATGAAAGGGCCATAAGAAGCAGGACAGCAAAACGGATACTTTTTAAATACATTGGTTACTCCATTGATTCGTTCTCAGGATGCACTATTTAGAAAAAAAAGTCAAGGTCATGGCATACGAAGGGATCGAATCGTATCAATTACGTATGGAAATTGTTGTCATTAAAGTGTTAAGTGTAGACTTTATAATGCATGACGAATAATGTATAACGTGTAATTAGAAGCTAAAACCCATCTGCATTGCAAAGCAAGAATTTTTTATATCGGTATATTTTCCATTGGTATCAGATGCAACATTGGTTAAACCAAGAGTATATCGGATCTCAAACATAAGCGTTACAGCTTTCTGCTTGAATTCAGCGCCAACCCCAAAAACAATCCCATAGTCAAACCGTTTCAATTTATCTGTCTCATTCCAGGTATCTTCTATGGCGCCTCCAAGTGAATACTCATGCTTCCATTTACTATTAATCAAGTAGGCAAGGTAGGGGCCTGTATAGGCTATAGGATAAAAGTTACTTTTCGGTGCGAAATTAACCCGTAATAATACAGGTAATTCAATATAGTGGAATCTCCACATATGCATAATTGATATGACTTGCATAAAGCCAATGGGAATGTTTTCTATTCTTTTTATTCCCTTCATAACATAGAAAATTTCAGGCTGAAAGGTGAGTCTCGGTGAAATATCAAATCTAAACAATAATCCAATGGAACTGCGAGATAAGCCTGTCCAATTTTCTTCATTGATCGGACTATCCCCTGAAACACGGGAACCGGACATATTCATTCCAGACTTTAATCCTATATCCATAGAGAAGGCTGAAAAAGAGAAAACAAAAATGCTAAAAACAACAATTAATCTAATTAGATTTTTATTCATATATATCTCCTTATTTATTTCATTTCTGTTTATTCCCATAAATATACCTAGCAATTTTATTTCCATTATAATTGAGCTTAATTGTCCTATTTTTGTTACATTTTTCGATATTATCGTCTCAATTTATGGTTTTTGTAGTTGTTTCTCCCTCTACTTCCGAAAAGATAGGGTAATTAAATATCAACTGTATGAAAATGCAGGGGTAAAATATTACTGCATTATAGACCCGGAAACTAACTGTGCCGACGTTTTTGTAATGCAAAAGGAAAAATACAACCAGGGGGGAGAATTCAACGAAGGTTGGATGCTTTTCGATCTGGGTTTCTGTCAAATCGAATTTGATTTCCGGAAAATATTTAAATAGTACGACAGCCATGGCTATTTTTTCTGCCAACGGGGGGTTCGTTTCTCTAAAAAGGCTTTCATACCCTCCTGCGCTTCATCCGATATCCGCTGCCTTGCCACTACTTCAGTGGTATGATCATAGGCGGCCTTGAGGTCCATATCAGGTACTCTAACAAAAAGCTGCTTGCATACGGCGATGGCATTGGGGCCACAAAGACACAATTGTTTTGCCGTTTCCATGGCAAACACCAATAACTTCTCATGTTCAACTTTGTAGTTAATCAGTTTGATATCTAATGCCTTTTCCGCATCAAAACGCATACCTGATATAAATAGCTCCTTTAAAACGCCTTCTCCCACTCTCTTGATAAGGTAAGGTGATATGCAGGCAGGTACCATCCCGATTCTCACCTCTGAAAGGCTGAACTTTGCTTTCTCAGAAGCGATAACAATATCAGATGCTCCGACAAATCCCATACCGCCTCCAATAGCTGCACCGTTAATGGCTGAAATAACAGGCTTTTTGAGGGTGTAAATCTTATAAAAAACCTTTGCTATCAGTTCGGAATCTTTAATATTTTCTTCATAGGTGTAATCCAGCATCTCTTTCATCCAGTTCAGATCAGCGCCAGCTGAAAAAGATTTCCCCTCTCCTGTAAACATTGCCACCCGGATATTTTCGGATTCATCAATGACTTCCAGTATATCCACCAATTCCATCAGCATGGTGTTATTGAAGGCATTGTGTACCTCTGGCCGATTCAACCAGATGGTCATAATACTCTCTTTTATTTCATATTTAAGTGTCTCATAATTCTTGTTCATAATAGCCTCTTTGTTTTGCCACTAAGACACAAAGACACAAAGAAACACCAACACTACGATTAAATATACTTAACAGTATACCTGTCATTCTCTTGGTGTCTTGGTGCCTTGGGGGCCATTTTTTTAGTTCAGACTCTGTAGCATCCGATGTGGCGGGAGATGACCAGGCGGAGTATTTCAGAGGTACCTTCACCGATTTCCAGGACCTTCTGGTCGCGGTAAAACCGCTCGATATCATACTCCTTCATCAGGCCGTAGCCGCCGTGTAATTGAACTGCCTGGTTAACGCAGCGGTGAGCCACTTCAGAACAATAGAGCTTTGCCATTGAGGCATATACTTTATAGTCTCTGCCGTTATCACACAACCAGGCAGCTTTATAAAGCAAGTTCCTGGCTGCCTCTATTTCAACAAACATATCTGCCAATTTAAAGGCATTCACTTGAAAGGTAGAAATAGATTGTCCAAATTGTTTTCTTTCCTTGGCATATTTTAATCCCAGTTCATAAGCGCCCTGTGCGCATCCCAGACCCATGGCTGCAATGGATAACCTGCCCTTGTCCAGTGTATCCAGCATCTGGTGAAAGCCTTCGCCCTGTTTACCCAGTATATTTTCTTCTGGCACCCGGCACTCTTCTAAAAAGAGTTCCGAGGTTATAGAAGCTCTCCAGACCATTTTGTCGTGTAATTCCCTGGCTTCGAAACCGTTGGTTCCATTTTCCACCAGGAAGCAGGTATACTCTTTTTTACCGTCTGGTCGTTTACCTGTAACCGCTTGAATGGTGCTTCCCAGGTTATGAGGACCCGATGCATTGGTTATGAATGTCTTTGATCCGTTTATAACCCATTCATTACCATCTTTAGCAGCGTTTGTTTTGGTGCCGCCTGCATCGGAACCGGCTTCTGGTTCGGTCAGGCCAAAGCCCCATAGTTTCTCGCCAGTGCATAATTGGGGGAGGTATTTCTTCTTCTGTTCTTCATTACTAAAATAGTACAGCGGCCCGATTCCCAATGAGTTATGGGCTGCCACTGTAATGGCTTGAGAGCCATCAATGCGAGCGAGTTCTTCTACTGCTACCATATAGGGGACATACCCGATTCCATTGCCTCCGTATTTTTCTGGAACGCAAAATCCGAATAGTCCCAGTTCTCCCATTTGTTTGGTTATTTCCGGGGAAAATTCTTCATTTTTATCAAGCTCATGGGCGTTGGGTTTGATGACATCTTCAGCGAATTCTCTTACGCTGTCACGTATCATTACTGCTTCTTCAGGTAGATCATAATTTAAAGACATTAAGTACCTCCTTTTTTATGCCACCAAGACACCAAGACACCAAGACACCAAAGGAGTGCCTTGGTGGCTAAAAATTTATTCTATTAAAAACAAGGGTTGTCCTAATTTTACTTCTTGCGCGTCGCTGACAAGAATTTTCTTAATCCTGCCAGTATCCGATTTATCGGTTCCCTGGAACACAATGTGGTTAAAGGTTTTCATTACTTCGATCAATCCCAATGCTTTTCCTTTTTCAATTTCCTGTCCCTGGGAAACAAAGGGAGGTGAATCAGGGGAGGGGTTGGCATAGAATATTCCAGTGGTAAATGCCCTAACCACATAACCTTCTTCAGATACCTTACTATCTTCTGAAATGGCTTCCGGTCGGGTCATTGAAGTTTCTGAGTCAACCAGGCTCTTTTCTGGATTTAAGCGAAATAACTCCTCTCCATATTCGACCGGGATGATGTTATCTTTTTCCTCATCAATCACCACCCGCCCATAGATGTCATCAGGTAAGTATAGCTCATAGAATGTATTTAGGACCTTTAGTTTTCCTATAAACGAGCCTCCGATAAGGAAAGCACCGGGTTCTGGGCCGGTGGAATAATGCCCCACTGCTGGCGAGAGAATCAGGTGCTGTGAATCTTTAACCTCTGAAAGGGGTTGTAATGATTTTGTGCTTGTGTGTGCCATTTAACCTTCTCCTCCACTGTATAACGCTTTTATATCGTGCAGCGACCATATACGTGGGTTTTTGACACGCCGGTATCCGATGGTTTGATAACTCATTTCAATCATTGTTTCCAGGTAGGTTCTTAGTTCTCCCAGTAGGATAATTTCATCCGTATCCAGTTGCCGGGCTGAGAGGATGGGGTCCATATCTTTTGTGATTCGGCGTTCCACTTCTTGCATTCCCTGCTTTATCTTATCATACTCCTCCTGGGTGGTATAAATAATATTAAAATCGTCATCCAATTTTGTCCGAAAGGTACCAATAGCCAGGGTTCGACCTTCCATCACTGCCAACCGAGTTAATGGAGTTGACAACTGAACAATGGGTTCATATGGCCTGCCGTTCATCGCATAATACCCAGCACCAGAGGCCTTTCGTAATAATACAGTGATCACGGGTACCATGTTGGTGGAATTGGTATAAAGTAAATTGGAACCCCAACCCAGTAACCCCATTTTTTCTGCTTCGGGTCCGATGTCAAATCCAGCAATGTCTTGCAGCCATATAATGGGAATGCCGTCACTGTTACAGGCCCTGGAAAAAGTGGTCATTTTGGCAATGCCATCCCTGTACAGGAGACCGCCAGACCGTTTGGTCCCTTTATGAACAGGATGATCGGTTAAATTCTGATTGTTGGCAATAAATCCGACATACAACCCATTGATTTTACCCACACCGCAGATGATTTCTTTCCCTTTATCCGGAAATAATTCCCAGAAGAGAGAGTTATCCGTAATTCGAGCGATCACCTGTTTGATATCATAGGTAACCCTATAATCGATGGGAAATATTCCTTCAATTTCAGCCGGGTCAAAGAGAGGAGGGGCTGGCTCATGGCCGTAATAATAGTATTCGATTCCGGTGGAAGGGAGTTTGGCGATCTCTTTCCTGATGTTTAGAAGTAATGTTTTGTCGTCCGGTACCCTATAATCTGCACAGTTGGAGATACCCACATGGATATCAGGGCCGCCAATGGTGAGGGATGTAATATGCTGGCTTTTGCCACCTTTTACCAGGGCTGCGCCTGCAATCACCATATAGGCTTGTTCGGTCATATAAACCACGTCGCTGATGATAGGCATATACCCACCGCCTGCGATACAGTCGCCAAATACGCCTGCCACCTGGGGAACCTGCTGGGCGCTGAGTAAGCTGTTCATCTTAAATATATAACCGGCACCGGTTTTCCCTGGGAACGTTTTTGACTGCTCGGGTAAAAACAAACCGCTGCAGTCGATTAAGTAGACAACCGGAATGCGGAGTTTAAGAGCCACTTCCTGCGCTCGCTCGATTTTTTCAGGTGTTAGCGGCCACCAGGAACCAGAGGCAACAGTATTATCGTTGGCAATGACCACCACATGCCGATTTTGGATTTTAATAAAGGCGGTGATAACTCCTGCACCAGGGGCTTTGCGTTTACTACTGCCCTCACCGAACTCTACTCCATAATTAACAAATGTTCCAATGGGAAATACCCCACTGCCCGGGTCTTTTAACAATTCAACCCGTTCCCAGGTGGTGAGTTTCCCTTTTTTATGAACTCTTTCTATATATTCGTCTCCCCAGCCTGCTTTTATTTCGTCTCTTTTGGACACGTAGGATTCATTCATTTTTTTCATATGAGCCAGGTTGGTTTTGTATTCCTCAGGGTCCATAAATGTCTCGATGGGAGAACCGATTCGTTCCAATATTACTTTTGACATTTTCTTAACCCTCCATTATTATATTATTGCATTATTGCATTATCGTGGTGAGAGAATTTGTGTTGTAATCCCCTTGTTTAAATTCTTTTGAATGAAGTAATTGAAGGTGAAGGGGAATGGTGGTTTTGATCCCTTTGATTTCAAATTCCTTCAAGGCATTCTCCATTGTTTGAATAGCAGATGCTCTATCTTCTCCATGAGCAATGATTTTGCATATCATGGAGTCGTAAAAAGATGGGATTTCATAACCTTGTGCAACGTGGGTGTCCAATCGTATTTTTCCTGGTCCTGTTTTCAGGGAAGGTTTGAAAGAAGTAATCGTTCCAGGAGAAGGTGCGAAATTGTTCTCCGGATCTTCGGCATTTATCCTGCACTCAATGGCGTGACCTGTGAAGGTGACGTCACTTTGCCCAAACGAAAGGGGGTGATTGGCTGCTATTTTTATCTGCTCATCCACGATATCCTTTCCTGTTATCATCTCTGTTACCGGGTGTTCCACCTGCAGGCGAGTATTCATCTCCATAAAGTAAAGGTGTTTATTCTCATCCATCAAGAATTCAATGGTTCCTGCATTAAGGTAACCGATTTCTTTAATGGATGCAGCGATTTGATTCCCCATTGTATTCCGTAAATCTGTTTCCACTGCCGGGGATGGAGATTCTTCGATGAGTTTCTGGTTTTTTCTTTGCATGGAGCACTCTCTTTCGCCCAGGTGAACCACATGGTTGTAGGCGTCTGCCAGGATTTGAAATTCAATGTGGCGTCCATTTAAGATTAATTTTTCCATGTACAGGGCGGAGTTGCCAAAGGCTTTCTCCGCTTCCATTTTGGCCTGGGGGAAATAGGTTTTTAGTTCGTTTTCGTTGTAACAGGGTCTGATACCTTTGCCGCCGCCTCCGGCAGTTGCTTTCAGTAACACCGGATACGTTAACTTTTTTGCCAGGGTGATCGCTTCGTCCAAATCTTTGAGATTACCATCTGAACCGGGAATCGTAGGCAGCCCGGCCTGCTTTATGGTTTGTTTGGCCTGTGATTTGTTACCCATTAGTCGAATGGAATGGGGGGAGGGGCCGATAAAAATTAATTTTTGTTGTTGGCACATATAGGCAAATAATGAATCTTCGGCTAAAAACCCGAATCCCGGGTGTATTGCCTGGCATTCGGTGTTGATGGCTGCCTGGAGAATGGCTTCCCTGTTTAAATAACTCTGGCTGCTGGGACCCGGTCCCAGGCATATTTTAATGTCTGCCTGGGAAAGGTGGGGCGAATCCTTGTCAGCTGTAGAGTAAACAGCAACTGTCTCAATCCCGGATTTTTTACAGGCGTTAATGATTCGTAAAGCAATTTCACCGCGATTGGCTATCAATATTCGTTTGATCATTTTTTCATGTGCTCCTGGAGTATTGGAGTGCTGGAATGATTATCCCATTCATCCATTACTCCAATACTCCATTACTCCAAATCTATAATCCCAGGTCCGGCACGAATTTGAATCCATACATGATCATGCCGGTTTTTCCTTCTTCATTGATTCTTCGGAACTGGGTGGTCAGGCGGTCCCCGATTTTTAATTCCTCAGGATCGCAATCGGTAATTTGTCCCATTACCTGTATCCCTTCATCCAGTTTCACAATACCCACTGCGTATGGGGCCAGGTCTTCGAACCCATGGGGAGCGACCCGGGTGACAGTATAGGTAACCAGTTCGCCTTTGCCTGAGAGTCTGATGGTTTCGAATTCTTTTGAGCCGCAATCCGGGCAAATAATTCTTCCTGGAAATTGAATGCTGCCGCATTTTTTGCATTTTCCTGCTTCCAACCTGTAACGTTTCGGTATTTCTCTCCAATGTCTCGGTACACGCATTATCTTGCCTCCAATATATGAATTACACTACTAGCGCCGGAACCACCCATATTTTGTGTCAGGGCAGTTTTGGCGTTTTTAATTTGACGGTCGCCGGCGTCTCCCCGCAGTTGGGTGACTGCTTCGTAAATCTGTGCCACACCTGTGGCTCCCACAGGATGTCCTTTGGATTTTAAGCCACCCGATGGGTTGATGGGGAATTTACCATCCAGGGCGGTTAATCCGTCCATAGTAGCAGGTCCACCCTGACCGGGTTCCACTACTCCCATGGCTTCTGCTACCATAATCTCTGCAATGGTAAAACAATCATGAACTTCAGCAAAATCGATCTCTTTTATTGATTTTCCTGCCATTTTCAAGGCCCGCTGGGCTGCTTTTTCTACTCCATCTAATTTACAAATATCTTGACGCTGGCAAAGGGCAATGGTATCTGTGGCATGACCGATACCAGTGATAACCGCGTACGGTTTATTCATCTTTTTTGCCACTTCTACCGGGGCCAGTAAAGCAGCAGCCGCTCCGTCAGTTATGGGAGAGCAGTGAAACAGACGCAAGGGGTCTGCGATCATGGTGGAGTTCATTACCGTATCCAAAGTCACCTTAAAGGGAAACTGCGCGTTTGGATTTAAGCTTCCATTATAGTGGTTTTTCACTGCTACCTGTGACAACTGCTCAAGGGTTGTGCCATATCTATGCATATGAGCGTTGGCCATCATGGCATAGAGTCCTGGGAAAGTAACGCCGTGGAAAGCTTCATAATCCTGGTCGGCTGCTGTGGCTAAAGCAAAGGTGGCTTCATTGCCGTCTACATCGGTCATTTTTTCAACACCAATGGCAAGTGCGTATTCTGATAAGCCTGATGCCACTTCCATGTAGGCAGTTTTAACAGCCAATCCGCCTGATGCACATGCGGATTCGGTCCGGGTGGACGGTGTAAAACGTTGACCCAGGTAATCCGCCACCATGCTGGCCATGTGCTCCTGCCCGTTGAACAAACCGCTGGACATCGTTCCAATAGTAATGGCGTCAACCTTATCAACGCCTGCATCTTTCAGGCAATTTAATGCAGCTTCTACTGCTATATCCCGGAGAGACTTTTCCCAGAGTTCTCCCCATTTTGTCATTCCGATTCCTATTATAGCTACTTCTTTCATGGTATTCCTCCTATTCCGGTTTGAGAATTTTTCGCCTGTACTTGGCGTAAGTTCCGTAATCGATATACATTTTATATTCATCCAGTTGTTTCCTGGTTCTGGGAGCCAGGTCGCGAACGTTCAGCAGTCGTTCGGTGGTGCGAAAGATAAAGGCGTCACTGCCAGCACCTGAGCCATAAGAAACCAGCAGGATCAGTTGACCCGGTTTTGCCTCGTCAAGAGTGGCTGCCAGGCCCATAGGGGAAGAGCCGGAATACGTGTTTCCCAGGGTAGGGCACAATAATCCATGTTTATATTGTGACTCTTTGAATCCCAATCGTTTGGCTGCATTGGCCGGGAATTTCCCGTTGGGCTGGTGAAAGATCACATAATCGAGGTCTTCGGGTTTCATTTTTGCTTTTTCCAGCATGGCTTTCGTCGCACCATCGATATGTTTTTCATAGGCCGGTTTACCAGTAAAGCGGCCGCCGTGTTCCGGGTAATTGGCGTGTTCACGCCGCCAGAAATCAGGTGTGTCTGTCATAAACGCGTGGGTGTCGATGAGTTCGGCAATCACATTCTCAGCACCCATAAGAAAAGCAGCAGCACCTGCGGCTGCAGAATACTCCAATGCATCACCCGGAGCGCCCTGTGATGTGTCGGCTCCGATACCCAATGCATATGGTACAACTCCTGCCTTTACCAGTTGAAGACCGATAAACATGCCTTCGGTTCCTGCTTTGCATGCAAATTCCAGGTCAGCCGTGTGAACAAAGGGGCAGGCGCCTAACGCTTCGGCAACGATGGTTCCTGTGGGTTTTACCGCATATGGATGAGATTCGCTTCCTACATAGACAGCGCCAATCTCCTGCGGATTTATACCTGCCCTGCGCACCGCGTTTCGAGCTGCATTCACCGAAAGTGTGGCACAATCCTCATCAGGCCCGGGCACTGATTTTTCATTCAGGTTTAATCCCTTTTTGTAAGCCGGTGCATCTGCACCCCATACTTTGGCAATTTCTTCTACCTTGATCCTGTAGCGGGGAATATGAGTCCCATATCCTACAATTCCTACCATTGATACCTCCTTTTCGTATCATAGTCAATTTTGGTTTTGATATTTATTGTGTTACATCTAAAGATTTTTTAAGTAACGAAAACTTTAGTACCTCCAATTATAATCAATTATGAAAAAAATATCAATAAATTCGGAAAAAAATTATTTGCACCTTTGAAGAACTCACCAGGCTAAGGTTGAGGTTAAGGTTTAGGGAGGGCTTCCCGGCCTGGAATGATAAATTATTTTACTTGTCTGATCCTTTTTTTATCCACTTTTTTATTGAACATTTTTCCTTATTATGGTAATCTATTATATTAAACGTTATTGTCAAGCAAGAATCGAATAGAATATAAAAGGAGATACCATGACAAACAAGAAACGTCAAATTATTTTAATTGGGTTTTTATTTCTGTGTTTTTTGGTTTTGCCGGGAGAAAACGAAAAAGAAGCCGAAAAATATTTCAATAGCGGACTTGAAAAGGTCAAAGCCGGTGATTATAAGGGCGCTGTACAGGATTATACCAAATCCATTGATTTAATTCCCACTGCCGTTAGATATAATAGTAGAGGACTTGCTAAAGATTATTTAGAAGATCACAGAGGCGCGATTCAAGACTATTCCAAAGCGATCGAGTTAAAACCCGATTATACAGAAGCATACTATAATAGGGGACTTTCCAAGAGAATTTTAAACGATTACGAAGGAGCCATAAAGGATTATGATAAAGCCATTGAACTGGATCCTGAGAATTCAATGGCATATAATAATAGGGGCAATGTCAAATGTTTACAAGGAGACTTTAAAGGTGCTCTACAGGACTATAATAAAGCGATTGAATTAGACCCGAAGAATTCAAGGACATATAATAACAGGGGGCTGGTTTTGAGTGATTTAAAGAACTGCAAAGAGGCAATAAAGGACTTTAACAAAGCGATTGAATTAGATCCAAAATATGCAAAATCATATTATTTCAGGGGCCTTTGTAAAATCGAATTGGGAGATAAGGAAAATGGATGCCTGGATTTGAGCAGGGCCGGTGAATTGGGGTATGATGATGCCTATGATAAGATAAAAGAGATCTGTCAGTAAGGTTCTAAATTTTTCCCATGACTATGCATAGGAAAAAGCCACATATGTGGGAATATGATTGCCAATCTTAGTTTTTCGTTTTTTAAATTGCGGGAATTTCTGTCAGGAAGTCAAGCATTTGTGCCGATCGGTTGTCATCCGGGTCGAGTTCAACAGCTTTTTGGAAAATTTTTACCGCTTCAGAGACTTTTTTTATCCTGTAAAGGGAATACCCCAGGTGGTAGTATACAGCCTGACAATCAGAGTTTGATTCAATCACTTGATTGAAGTGGGGAATGGCTATTTCATCTTTCCCCATAGAACTATAAGTCACCCCCAGTTGGTAATGGGCAATAATGGAGGAGGGATTTTTTTCGATAAGCTGTTTGTAGGCTTCAATTGATTTTTCTCTTTCACCTTTATGATAATAGGAAAGTCCCAGCCAATAATAGGCCATTGTAAAATCCGGATCCAGTGAAACACACTCGTTGAAGCTTTCAATTGCCTTTGCAAAACTGGCCTTTCGATAGTAATTGACGCCCAGGCTGTAGTATTGGTCCGGGCAATCAGGCTCCAATTCGACTGCTTTTTGATAGCTGGTAATGGATTCATCGATATCACCGAGTTTAAACTGCATTAGGCCTAAAATTTTGAAGATTTTAGGATTTTTATTATTTATTTTAATGTATTCATGACACTTTTTGATGGCGGTTCTTTTATCACCCGCCTCACTTAATTCATGAATTTGTTTTTCCAGGGATACTTCAAGGTCTTTTTGGTTATTTGAGTTAACTTGCATTTTTTTCTTCCTCTCTATATTAATCGCATTTATTGAAAAAAAAATCAAGGGTTTTGCCAATAAAAAATTTTATTTTCCTGAATCTTTCTTTAGATTCTAGTGATTTTGAAGAGGAACAAAAAATGCAGCGAAAAAATTCCATACGCTGGTTTGCTGGGTAGGGACGCGATTTATCGCGTCCGGATCTGGTACAATATTTCCAAAAGAAACATTTTTTTCACGTTTTTCAGGGGAAAAGCTTGATTTTTTTCACGTTTTAAGGCTGGGTCTAGCAGGCGAAAGACAAGCCTGATGGTTTACGAAGAGAAGTATTCCCCTCCTTCTACATTCGGAGTTCGAGATTCGATATTCTTCATTCATCTTTTTTCTCCTCGCCCTTAACCTCAACCTTAACCTTAACACCCTGTTGTTATTTTCTCATTTTTATGGTATTTAAAGGTATCTTTTTAACCCTGATGTTTTCAAAGGAGTTTTAAGTGAATAAAAAAAGGAGAAAATCAAAAATGTTTATTCCAACCGTAATAATGGGAATTTTAGCCCTTATATTTGTAATAACCGGCTATGCCGCTGGCGAAGGCAAACACCTGACGGGACTTAAATCTGCCGCGAAAATGACAGTGGAAATTCTACCTCTCCTGGTTTTTGCGTTTATCATTGCAGGGATGGTCCAGGTCCTGATCCCTAAAGAGTTGATATCACGATGGGTAGGGGGTGAATCAGGTTTAAGGGGAATTTTGATTGGTACAGTGGCAGGCGGTTTGACGCCAGGAGGGCCTTATGTGAGCTTGCCCCTTGTTGCGGGTTTATTAAAGGCAGGGGCAGGTGTTGGGACAATGGTGGCGTATTTAACCTCATGGTCATTGTGGGCGGTCGGGCGATTGCCGATGGAGTTTGGCATGTTGGGCTGGAGATTTACCCTGGTACGATTGGCCTGTACGTTCTTTTTCCCACCAATTGCCGGACTTATCGCACAGATTTTTTTCTCAAGTATCAAAAGTTGAAAGAAGAAATGAAATTATTGCAGATATTTTCCATCGAATCCATTTTATTGAGAAATGGGGACGGGGGATTAGCCTGATTCTTGAAAAAGAACCCACAGCTATTTTCAAGGAAGTTGCAGATATATTTATTACGGTTTTTGAAAGAAAAAATTACGATCCGAAAGATGAATTTGTTCATGAAAAAGAGGTAACCAAAGAATTGGTAGAAGGTTTGGTAGAAAATCAAAAAAAGATACTAGAACTGATTAGTAATGATGCTTATATTTCAAAGAAAAAAATGGCAGAAATACTAGGAATAAGCACAACGGCTGTTGATAAAAATATTGAAACGTTGAAGGAAAAGGGTTTATTAAGAAGGATTGGCTCTGCAAAGACCGGGCATTGGCAAATTATAAAATAATGGAAACAAACCAGGAACAGTTGCAAAAGATATAAAAGTTATGCTTTTTCTTTATTCCATTATTCCAACATTTTATAGCAGAAAACAAAAGGTTAGTAAGAGGTTGGTAGAAGGTTGGTAGAAGGTTGGTAGAAAGTCAAAATGGGATACAAAAAACCAGCAAGAAAACCAGCTTGCAAAATTTTCGACAGCTTGATATATATGTCTATGGAGGTAAATCATCATGCAAAAATTTGAATACAAATGTGTGGCCATCTGGGGATTCGGTGCCAGTACAACCGCCAAATTGAATGAATACGGGAAAGAGGGGTGGGAACTGGTTGAAGTATGGGCCATCTGGCACTACTTCAAACGACCCATCGAGTGAACAGGCACCGCGTAACCCGCAACCCGTAACGAGTCTCAAAAGATCTAAAAAATCAGGCCAGAAAATCCTCCGGTATATCTTTGATCCTTGCGATATCAAGAATCCTCTCTTTAATATCAAAACCCATGGCGCATTTCACCTTGCAGACGCGGCACTTGCGGCAGGCAATATCGGTTAAATCCAAAAAATCCAACGTTTGTCTGGAAATTTGGAGATTCCTGTACCCATAGGCATACATATAACTCCTCATCAGTGTGGGAATCTCAAGTTTCGCAGGACACTGCGGTAGACATTTTTCGCACTGCTGGCAATAAAAACCTGCCGTTGACTTTGCCATCGATAATTTTTCAGGTGGTTTAAGGTCTGCTTTTTCTTCTCGTGTTAGGGTTAGGTCTTCCATTACTGAAAGGTCCACTTCCATCTGGTCAAAGGTAGTAAAACCCGGGATGGTTGTATGAACATTTTTATCTTGTAACACCCATTTTAATGCAGCTTTCACATTGATGGGATACTGTTTTTCTCTATCCCAGTAGACGCCGGCCAGGGGTTTCATGGCAATAATTCCCAGACCTGCCTTTGCCGCATAAGCAATCGCTTTTTTTACGTCCTCCCGGTGCTCCTGCTTGAAATTGTAAGAAGTCAAAACCACATCGTATATTTTACTTTCGGCAGCAGTCCGGATTATTTCTGGTTCATTCCGATGGGTTGAGATACCGATAAAACGAGCTTTGCCTTGTTTTTTGAATTTTTTCAGCGACTCCACATACGGTTCGAACAAAACAGATTCTTTGCGGGATATATTGTGAAGATGAAGAATATCAACGTAATCCAGGCCAAGTCGTTTCAGGCTGGTCTCAAATTTTGCAATAAAGGTGTCGGCTTTTGCGTCTTCTGGAAATAACGCGGTTTGCCAGTCCCTGGGTTCCCAGATTTTTGTGGCAATCACATAGGAATCCCTGGGCCGGCCTTTAATGACCTCTCCAATCATCTCTTCATTACGTCCCCTTTGATAATACCAGGCCGTATCGAGAAGAAGGATTCCTGCATCCAGGGCCGCTTTGACCAGGTTCGGGTTATCAGCATTCATAACTCCCATATTAACGACTGGTAATTTTAACCCTGTTTTTCCCAGTGTCCGGTATATCATTTTTCTCTTTTTTTCTGTGCCTTTGGCATGAGCTTTCGGTTTACCCTTTATAGCAGACGGAAGGATGGCTGCACCTGCAAGTCCGGCAAACCCCTTTTTAATAAAATTTCTTCTGCTTTTTGTTGAAGCTTCCTGACATTGACTCATGTTTCCTCCTTTTTTTATCATGATAATATTTTAAGGGAAATAGAAAAGGATTTCAATCATTCTATAGAATAAAGAATAAAAATATCCTCCCTCTCAGCCTGAGCTGGTGACGTACTCTTCCAATTTTGCCAGTGCTTCCGTCATGTTTTTCCGACCAAAACCGATTCGAACATGTTTATTGCTGTAATTGAACTGGTTACCAGGCATCACCAAAACACCTTTTTTCTTTATCAAGTCTAAACAAAAGATTTCCGCATTTTGAGTAAATTTCAATTTAGGAAATATGAGCGGGCCTGCTTTGGGTTTTATCCACTCGAAACGATTGGAATATTTTTCAAAGAAAACTTCCAGATGCCGGAGATTGGTTTTGACAATCTCCAGGTTTCGATTGAGAATGAATTTTCTATGTCTTAAGGCAAGTGCTGCCAAAAATTCACCGGGGGCACTGTTGCATATAGTGGTGAAATCTTTAAACGAGGCAATTTTTCTTAATAATGCGTTATCTTTCGTAACGATCCATCCGATTCTCAGACCCGGGAGTCCGAAGGATTTTGACATCACCCCCAGTGAAACCCCTTTGTCATAGATATCACACACAGCAGGCAGCCGGTCTTCCTCCCTGTATTCTAAAAAACGGTACACTTCATCGGAAAGGATGAATATATCATGCTGCTTTGCAATATCGATAATCGTATTGAGCTTCTCTTTTGAAATGGTATAACCTGTTGGGTTATTGGGGAAGTTGATAATAATCGCTTTTGTATGTTCGGTTATATTTTCCCAGAGAAAATCGATATCTAACTCCCAATTATTTTCAGCGTCCATGACCCATTCGTAGACATTGCACCCAATGGCATTGGCCACTTCATACAGGGATTGGTAGCATGGGGCTTGAACAATGATGTTATCGCCCGGGTCCAGGAGTGCATTCATAAAGACAAATATCCCTTCTTCAGCGCCTGCAAAGACAATGATGTTTTCCGGGATTGAATCAGTGTAAAGTTTGGAAATCTCAACACGCAGTGCTGAACTCCCGGGATATTCCGTGTAACCCAGCCACAGTTTTTTAAAGTCTTTTTCAGCGTTTTTATCTAAGTCGAAAAGCTCTTCCACCTTAAAGGATTCGCAGTCAGAGCTGCAGAGGAGGTAAGGGGTGGTGAATTCATATTTTGCAAAAAAGCGTTCCAGTTTAAAATCATTTAGTTTCATTTCTACCTTCTATGGGATATTTTAAAGGAAATAAATAGATATTTCAACTACTTACCCAGGGATGCGTCAAAGTCTTCAAATCCGAAATACGAAGTCCGAAATACGAAACAAATTCGAATGACCGAAATTCAAATGTCTAAAACAAAAAGAACTCGATAGTATTATATCATGGAGTTTTT
>Ga0180438_10000826_pt1 | contig 56610 bp, 43 predicted proteins | sample SS_ome_12_FD_132455 | JGI IMG/M metagenome (GOLD analysis project Ga0180438, IMG submission 132455) | Hypersaline lake sediment archaeal communities from the Salton Sea, California, USA - SS_3_D_2 metaG | ecosystem: Environmental > Aquatic > Non-marine Saline and Alkaline > Hypersaline >... | reverse complement strand
ACCGGGCTTAACTAAAAAGTCAAAGAACACTTGGCGCAAAGTGATGAATAAATCGACCACGGAGCACCTAATTTTTTGTTTTATTTCTTTTCATTTTTTCATACACTATTTGACATTACCTTTAAAACTGTATTAACGAAAATTCCGGTTTGATTTTTGATCTGTCATCCATCAAACCGATAAAGATAAAGCAAGACCTGTGCCAACAGGCCGGTAATTCCCCGAAAAGACGTAATGTCAATATTTTTGGGACTTTATCGCCTATTTTTTCCACTCCTCTTATCGTAACGTTTCGTTACGGGATTCCTGGATTCTTTTGTCCGTTTCAAATGATCTGCTCGGTTTTGGAGTAACTACCGAGGTAAAAAGAAAAATAAAAATAATCGCAGACCGTAACGAGACGTTACGGTTTAACGTTTAATCGCTTGAAATTTGTAAAGTTCTCCTGTACGAATGACGCAAAAACGTTGATTGATAGTGATTTTCTCCTAATGTAACGTCTCGTTACGAACTTCCGACTTTACTTAGCGGTATTCGAGCCTGACAAATAAAATTTTAATTAAATTAAGAAATAAAAAATACCCCTGTAACGTTTTCCTCTCCTGTGCGTATAAAAGTATAAAGAGTGAATAGGATGGCCACCCATGTTCGCAAAAAACACAAAAAACAAAATCTGTTAAAATTAAAAGGAGAATCAATATGAAAAAAATAATCGTGTCTATGCTAACTCTTTTGTTTGCCCTGGTTTTACCAACACAAGCAACGGCGGCTTCCCTGGAAATATCTGTGATCCCTGAGAATACGCAGTGGGTGCTTCAATTTGATATGAATAAATTTGTCTCCACACAGCTATGTGCTTTACTCATGGAGGACGATACCAGCACATTCAACAAAGCCTCCCGTAAAATCTCTGAAAAATTCAAAATTGACTTTCTGAAGGATATCGCCTGGATTACCATCTTTGGCCAGGGAAAAGACAAGGATAAAGCAGCCTTTTGCTGTAGGGGAAATTTCAATAGGGATTATCTCCTCTCTCTCCTGGATAAAGAAATAACCCACCGGAAAATCCGCTATGGAAAATACAACATTCACACCTGGGGCTCTCAATTCGGCGCTTTTGCCAATGACCATTTGATCCTGGTTTCTAAGAATGACAATATGATAAAAAATGTGTTGGATGTTATTGACGGTAAGAAAAATAACCTGACGGCTGGGAAAATGATGCCATACTTGAAAGAGATTCCCGAAGACGCTTTTATTAAAGCGATCGTCAATGATGTCTCCTCAATCGCAGGCAATCATGGCCAGACTGTTATTTTGAAAAAAACCAGTATGGTTTTCTTCATTGCCCTGGAAAAGAATGGAAATCTCAAGCTGAAAATAAAAATGACCACAGATTCGGCAGATACGGCAAAGAACATTGAGCAGATTGCCAATGGGCTCATTGCTCTGGCAAAAATCCAGCATAAGGAAAAAGATTCCAGGTTGACGTTATTGAATGCTGCAAAAATTACTTTAAAAGGAAATATCGTACAAATGGAATTGAGTGTTCCGTCAAAAGAGTTGGTCGATATCATCTCTCACGGCAAAAGAAAATCTCACTTTAAACATTAAAAATCAAACACTAAAACGTAACATTTGCTTCTTAAGAAGCAGAAAAAATTAAATGGATAATCATAATCGTTCGGCAGATAAGCCATTAACAGACGAAGAGCTGGCTGTAAGGGCCCAGGCCGGCTCTCGCCCCTGTTTTGAAGAATTGGTCTATCGGTATAGTCATCGGCTATTCCACTTTTTCCGACATAAAATGTCAAATGATCAGGACATTGAGGACCTGGTCCAGGAGACTTTTCTGAAAGCATATTTGAACATCAGTCGTTTTAATCTGGAGTATAAATTTTCTACCTGGTTCTATACAATTGCTTCCAGGCTGGCGATTAGTTATTTTCGCAAAAAGGGGGCGGCGCCCCCAACCCAATATGCCACACAACCGACTGAAAAAATCAGGGACGACGAAAACAATTGTTTTTTTTGCAAGCCTTTACAAGATATGAATAAAAAGCGCGTAAATGAGCCGATTTTTGAATCCGCACACTCTTCACAAAACCCACATGAAAGGATGATCCAGGAGGAGAACTATAAAAGCATATGGAATACGGCACAGACGCTTCAACAATATCAATACGAAGCGCTCTGGCTGCGTTATGTTGAAGATATGTCGGTGAAAGAGATAGCCAAAGTGTTGAAAAAAACCCAGATTCATGTTCGCGTCCTACTCCATCGTGCCCGCTTAAATTTAATTAAACGCATCAATCATTCCACTCTTCCTGGAGAAATCGAGGCAGTGGGTCCCGTTGAAAAAAATATATCATTTTTTAATAAAAATAAGGAGAAGATCTGATGTTTTGTTTTATTTATAAATGGATGATATCTCAAGCACTGGATTCAGGTAAGGATTTGGCTGGTGTGGTAACCCGCCATATTCAACACTGCAGCGCATGTGGGGATTTTTATCGATTATCCCAATCATTAAATCACACACTGGTCCGGGAAGCATCGAGATTTCTCGGGGAGAGTAATGATACCTTAAATGAAAAAATTATATCGGCAATAGACACGAGATCAGCTCCGCGATTGACTAAAAGGCGCATCCCTTTGCCCATATCTGCCTTAGCTGCTGCATTGGTGGTAGTGGCAGTCACAGTTGGCATTCTTTTACAGACAATTCCAGTAAACGTAAATACTTCCATTTCAAATAAAAATCCGTTGAATGAACTGACCGAATTTGATATTGCCAATATTTCTTTAAAAGAAATTATAGGACGAGTGGAATCCCCCATTGAATCGGAAATGCTTTATTTGAAGCAATCCATAACGTCAGCGTCTGAATTTCTCATTTCCTGCCTGGATATTAAAATTGGAGAAACAGGGAGTGAATAATGAATAAAATACCTGACATATCATTTCTTTCCTTTTCTCATTATTGAGCAACTAAACTCTAAATTTTACTATGATTCTAGAAATGTTTCCCTATTATTTCCTATACAATAAAGAAAAAGTCTCCAGGCGAGAAATCTCTTTTTACATTTCTCATGAAACTGGCGCTTTTATCAATGGATATCAAAAAGTTGATACCAATAAAGAATATTATACAAGATATATTAAAAGTTTAGGCAATATACATGTAATTTCATTTTAAATGGATAATCCTTTTAAATACATTACCTTTTGATAACTTGTTTTTCGAGGTTGTGGTATAAGAAAATGGGGAGAGTAGCAATTCCCAGTTTTGTTGAAATCTTCCCATCATTTTGATATAATTTACATATGAAACTGAGCTAAGGCATCTCAAAGGAGAAAAGACAATGGCTGGTCGTATATTTTTTGTACTACTGCTTTTTTTTTCTTTCTACATAGCCCCAGGTAAAGAGCCGATAAAGGGATCAAATATTAAACTAAATTCTGGCCTTACAAAAATTCAGCCTGTATCTATCACATCCATTACCATACCAAAAGAATATCAAAGTGGGGGCTATTTATCGAATGGGGAACGGATTGTCTTTAGAGCCCCTGACAAGGAGCTGAATTACAATTTTCAATTATCTAAATATATTATTTGTAATAAACAGGGAGGAATAATCAAAAAATTTGACAGGGTTCTTTTGTGGGAAGGGGGGGATCTCATTTTGAAGTTAAATGAGGTGTCTTCGTTGCTTTTAATAAACCTGGAGACCGGCTTTCAGAAAATAATCGATATCAATCTTAGGGATTTAAGTAACATCAGTATCAACACGTTCAATCGAACGATTATTTACACACTTGGAATTCAGAATATAATCTATGAATATGATATTGATAACCGAAGGAGTCAGACTTTGATTAAACTTAAAAATGGCGCACTTCTACATTTATTCCAAATATCGCCTGACGAGATTATCTATATTCGTCCCGAATTTAAAATAAAATACTACCCATATGAGTATGACCCAATTATTCGGATTGAAGTTCCACTGTTTGTCGCCAATGTGAAAAAATACCGATGTGTTGAACTGACAAAAATATCCAGAAGTGGTATACTTTTTCACTTTGATGATGAAAATAGGCAAATAACATTTGTCGTCGAAGAAAATGGATATTTTAAAATAATTAGCAGCAATCGCTTATGGAATCACAAAAAGATCAAAGTTTCTCACCTCAATCGTGATACAAGAAAATCCTATGAAGGCCTCCTCTTGCATTATAGTTCAATGAATTCAGAGGGTAATCTTATAGTTTCATCTCGCCTTAAACTTTTAAAAAAGAAAAAATACGATCCGGATCGCTTTCAGTTCTATATTTTAGACTCGGAAATGCTCATCCCGAAGGCTGGTGACATATATATTTTAGATTTGAAAGGAAATAGTAAACAAATTACAGAAACGCCAGATCAAATCGAAGTGGTATGTGATTGGAGCCCAAAAGGAAATGAAATTCTTTATTATGAATATAATAGCAAAACTTTCTATCTAATGGAATTAGAAATAAGTGACAAATCTAAAGGGAAACCAATTAAAATATCACCCGAGAAAAGTTTGAAGATATTACCCTAGATTGGCAAAAAACAAAAGCGCTACGCACTGTCAGGTTTAATGGAAACCACATGTAATAAATGGAAACAACTTCCACAACCGAATCCTAATACCCCCAAAGCACCCTTATGCAACTGTCTAACTAACTTACCGGTATTCGCGTCGGGTATTCGGATCAGGTAAATATTTACTAAAAAAATCTCTCTTCCATATTAGGTACAACAACCGGTGAATTAAATATATTAAAAAATTCGCTTTAAAATATTAATTTTATTTAATTAGATATTGATAAAATTAATTTTTATGGCTGAATATATTGAAAAAATTAAGGATGAGATAACAATAATGGGAATAAATGAAGCGAATCATTCGACTCTCCTCTTTTTTCTTATCTTTGCCTGGGCAGCAGCCAGGCGGGCAATGGGTACCCTGTAAGGAGAACAGGAAACATAGTCCATGCCAACCTTATAACAAAACTCAACGGAACGGGGTTCACCGCCGTGTTCACCGCAAATGCCCACTTTTAAAGCAGGCCGTGACTGGCGGCCTCTCTGGATGCCCAGAGCCACCAGTTGACCCACCCCTTCCTGATCCAGTACCAGGAAAGGATCTGAGGGCAGGATGCCCTTGTTCACATAGTCGGGCAAAAAAACACCCGAATCATCCCTGGAAAAACCAAAGGTCATCTGGGTCAGATCATTGGTCCCAAATGAGAAGAATTCAGCTTTTTCAGCGATCTTATCTGCCACCAGGCAGGCCCTGGGAATTTCAATCATCGTACCCACCATAAAAGCCACCTTATCATTTTCCCTATCAAAAATCTCTTCCGCTTTATTAACAATCACTTCTCTCAAAAATTCAAATTCCTTTTCATCGCCAGTAAAAGGGATCATAATCTCAGGAAAAACCTTCACACCCTTTTTCTTGACCGCCAGTGCAGCCTGGATAACAGCCTCGGTTTGCATCACTGCGATTTCTGGGTAGGTGATTGCTAGTCTGCATCCCCGATGGCCCAGCATGGGATTGAACTCTTTAAGACTCTCGGCTTTCACTTCTAATGCCTCAAAAGGAACATCCATTACCCGGGCCAGTTCGTGTAATTCCTTATTCGTATGGGGGATGAATTCATGCAGTGGTGGGTCTAAGTAACGGATAGTCACTGGCAATCCATCCATAACCTCGAAAATACGGATAAAATCTTCTTTTTGTATGGGAAGAATTTTGTTGAGTGCTTTTTCTCTGTCGGTTTTATCTTTTGCCAGTATCATTTCCCGCACAGCATCGATACGGTCACCCTCGAAGAACATATGTTCGGTACGGCAGACTCCGATTCCTTCGGCGCCGAACTTTCGGGCCACTTCACTGTCTTTAGGAGTATCTGCATTGGTCCTTACTTTAATCTCTCTAACTTCATCCACCCACTTCATAAACGCTTCAAAATTTCCCGAGATTTCAGGCGTAATCAGTTTGAGTGCGCCTTCCATTATTTTTCCAGTGGAACCATCCAGTGTAATGGTATCACCCTCTTTGAAAGATTTGCCAGAGATTTCGCAGGTGTTATCGTTTGTGATAATTAATTCGCTGCATCCAGTCACGCAGCATTTACCCATACCTCTGGCCACAACAGCAGCATGAGATGTCATACCACCGGTGGCGGTGAGGATTCCCTGTGCCGCGTCCATTCCGTCCATATCCTCAGGGGAAGTTTCCATCCGTACCAGGATCACTTTTTCACCCTTCATATCCATCTCTTCGGCCTTTTCTGCCGTAAAGACAATTTTTCCCACAGCCGCACCAGGAGAAGCAGGAAGTCCTCTGGCAAGGACAGTGTAGCTCTCGGAGGGATCGATGTTGGGGTGAAGCAACTGATCCATATCGCCAGGTTCAACCCTCATAATGGCTTCTTGCTTGTTTATTAAGCCTTCATGCACCATATCCACCGCGATTTTAATGCCAGCAAAACCAGTACGCCTTGCATTTCGGGTCTGCAAAATAAATAATTCACCCTCCTGTATGGTAAATTCCATATCCTGCATATCGGCGTAATGGTGTTCCAGTTTATCCTTAATTTCAATCAGTTGGTTATAGATTTTGGGGTGTTGTTTTTCCAGTTTGGCCACTGGTTCTGGTGTGCGGATGCCAGCCATTACGTCTTCACCCTGGGCATTCATCAAGTATTCGCCAAAATACTTATTTTCACCGGTGGAGGGATTTCTTGAAGAAGCGATACCTGCACCGGAGGAATCACCCAGGTTACCGAAAACCATGGCCTGTAAATTAACAGCTGTCCCCTTCAAGCCCGTAATTTTGTTCAACTGCCGGTATTTAATGACCCTGGAATTATTCCATGAACCAATTACGGCATCAATGGCTTTCCATAGTTGGTCTTTGGGGCTTTGCGGAAATTCATATCCTGTCTCCTCTTTGACCATTTCTTTGTAGTTCAGAACAACTGCCTTCAGGTCTTCCACATCCATGTCCGCATCATCCAATACGCCCGTGGTTTCCTTTTGAAGTTCCAGGAGTTCCTCGAACCTTTCGAGCTCGATCCCCAGTACCACGTTTCCGAATATCTGGATGAATCGTCTATACGAATCAAAAGCAAATCGTTCGTTTCCGGAACGTTTGGACAAACCTTCTACCGACTGGTCATTCAGCCCAATGTTCAAAACCACATCCATCATACCGGGCATGGAAATGGCAGCACCTGAACGCACGGATATCAGCAGTGGGTCATCTTTATCTCCAAATTTTTTGCCCACCAGAATTTCCAATCTTTCCAGGTTCTTTGCCACTTCTTCTTCAAGACCTTCGGGGTAAGTCTTATTTTTTTTGTAATAGAGATCACATACTTCGGTGGTAATGGTAAAGCCCGGGGGAATCGGGAGTTTTAACCCGCTCATCTCTGCCAGGTTGGCACCTTTGACCCCCAATAATTCCTTTAATTCTTTGTTCCCTTCTGTAAAATCTTTCGAAAAGAAATATAAATATTTGTTTGCCATTTTTTCTTTATTTCATTCCTTGTATATTTTTACGTGCTTTGAAAGCCATTGGAGGTGAAAGCGGGAAATATAGAATCCCGCCTTCGTTCTTATTCTTTTTCTTTCTCTTTCCTGATTTTTGCCTGGGCAGCAGCCAGACGGGCAATGGGAACCCTGTAAGGGGAGCAGGAAACATAGTCCATGCCGGCCTTCCAGCAGAACTCAATGGAACTGGGCTCACCCCCGTGTTCACCGCAAATGCCTATCTTTAATCCAGGCCTGGATTGACGGCCTCTCTGGATGCCCAAAGTCACCAATTGACCCACCCCTTCCTGGTCCAACATCTGGAAAGGATCTGAAGGAAGGATACCTTTTCTCACATATTCCGGCAAGAAAACACCGGCATCATCCCTGGAAAAACCAAAGGTCATCTGGGTCAGGTCATTGGTACCGAAAGAAAAGAACTGGGCCTTTTCAGCGATCTTATCTGCCACCAGGCAGGCCCGAGGAATCTCAATCATCGTACCCACCATAAAATCCACCTTATCATTTTCCCTTTTAAAAATCACTTCTGCTTGTTTTAGCACTATTTCTCTCAAGAACTCAAATTCCTTTTCCGTACCTATCAGGGGGATCATAAGCTCAGGAAAGACCTTCACGCCCTTTTTCTTGACCGCCAGTGCGGCCTGGATCACAGCTTTCGTCTGCATAATTGCAATTTCAGGGTAGGTGATAGCCAATCGGCATCCCCGGTGTCCCAGCATGGGGTTAAACTCTTTTAGACTCTCGGCTTTTGCTTTTAATGCCTCAAAAGAAACACCCACCCCTTGGGCCAGTTCCTGTAATTCTCTATCCGTATGAGGGATGAATTCATGCAGGGGTGGGTCTAAGTACCGGATGGTCACTGGCAATCCATCCATAACCTCGAATATACGGATAAAATCTTCTTTTTGCATGGGAAGGATTTTGTTGAGTGCTTTTTCTCTTCCGGCTTCATCTTTTGCCAGTATCATTTCCCGCATAGCATCGATACGGTCACCCTCGAAGAACATATGCTCGGTACGGCAGAGTCCGATTCCTTCAGCGCCGAATTTCCGGGCCACTTCACTTTCCCTGGGTGTATCAGCGTTGGTTCTTACTTTAATTTCTCTCTCTTCATCCACCCATTTCATAAACGCTTCAAAATTTCCTGAGATTTCAGGAGTAATCAGTTTGAGGGCGCCTTCGATGACTTCACCAGTAGAACCGTCCAGTGTAATGGTATCGCCTTCTTTGAATGATTTATCGGAAATTTCGCAGGTATTATCGTTTTTGATGTTCAATTCGCTGCATCCGGCCACGCAGCATTTTCCCATGCCCCTGGCCACAACCGCAGCGTGAGAGGTCATACCGCCCTTGGCGGTGAGAATTCCCTGGGCTGAAGCCATACCACCGATATCCTCAGGCGACGTCTCCTGCCGTACCAGGATAACCTTTTCACCCTTCATGTCCATCTCTTCGGCCTTTTCAGCCGTAAAAACAATTTTTCCTACAGCCGCTCCAGGGGAAGCGGGAAGACCTTTGGCAAGAGTGGTATATTTTTCGGAAGGATCGATGTTGGGATGAAGCAATTGATCCAGATCGCCCGGTTGAATTCTCATAATGGCTTCTTGCTTTGTTATTAAACCTTCATGCACCATATCCACCGCGATCTTTACGGCAGCGAAACCCGTTCGCTTTCCACTCCGGGTCTGCAAAATAAACAATTCGTCATCCTGTATGGTAAATTCCATATCCTGCATATCGGCGTAATGGTGTTCCAGTTTGTCTTTGATTTCAATCAGTTGGTTGTAGATTTGGGGGTTTTGTTTTTCCAGTTGGTCCACTGGCTCTGGTGTTCGGATGCCAGCCACCACGTCTTCACCCTGGGCATTCATCAGGTATTCACCGTAATACTTATTTTCACCGGTAGAGGGATTTCTTGAGAAAGTCACACCAGTGTAGGATGTATCGCCCAGGTTGCCGAATACCATGGCCTGAATATTGACAGCGGTTCCTTTCAGGCCAGTGATTTTGTTCAATCGACGGTATTTAATGGCCCTTTCATTATTCCATGAATCGAATACTGCATTGATGGATTTCCATAATTGTTCTTTGGGATCCTGGGGGAACGCCGATCCGGTTTCTTTCCTGATCAGTTCTTTGTATTTAAGAACCACTGCCTTCAGGTCCGCCTCATCCATGTCCACATCATTTTTAATGTCTCTGTATGATTTTTGCGAATCCAGTATATGTTCAAATTTTTCATGCTCGATGCCTATCACCACATCTCCGAACATCTGGATGAATCGCCGATACGAATCAAAAGCAAATCGTGCATTCCCGGAGCGTCTGGCCAGGCCTTCGACCGATTGGTCGTTCAGGCCCAGGTTGAGAATCGTGTCCATCATACCGGGCATGGATACGGCAGCACCCGAACGCACAGAGACCAACAAAGGGTCATCTTTATCACCTAATTTTTTGCCCATCTGGGTTTCCAATTTTTCCAGGTTCTCTTCCACTTCTTCTTTGAGACCTTCTGGATAATTCTTATTGTTTTTGTAATAGATGTCACATACTTCGGTGGTAATGGTAAAACCCGGGGGGATCGGGAGTTTTAGCCCGCTCATCTCTGCCAGGTTGGCGCCTTTACCTCCCAACAATTCCTTTAACTCTTTTTTACCTTCTGTAAAATTTTTGGAAAAGAAATAGACATATTTTTTCGACATTGTACCTCCTTTTCATTATCTATGGGATAATTTTTCCAATACTATTTTCTTAAATTCCATTAACTGAAAGGGTTTCTTTAGGTAATCTATTTTATTCATTTTTAAAAACTCTGCCTCCTCAAAAGAAAGAGACTCTGTTGTGAGCATGAGCATTTTCGCTTCTATTTTTTTCGATTTAAGACAGTCATAAATATCCATACCATTTATCTCCGGCATCCGGATATCTGAAATAATAAGATTAAAACTATCGTCAATTAATTCAAAAGCCTCCACGCCTTTTGTGGTAGTAGTAATATTAAAATCACCCTCAATCATCAGTATTTCTCTCATTAATTCTGTTAAATAATCCTCACTATGCACGATCAAAATTTTCCCATGAGCCGGTTTCGACAGGCATCTAACAGATCCCTCAATCTTTTCTTCCATATCGGGTTTAAGTGTAAAGGTAATCTTAAATTCCGTGTACTCCCCTTCCCTGGATTCCACACTATGCAAACCCTCATGGTTGGAAATAATCCTTTCGCAGATGGCCAGTCCCAAACCCGAGGTATTGCGAAATCCCGAATAAAATGGCGCCCATATGAGGTGAATATCCTTCTTCTGTATCCCGATCCCATTATCGCGGATGGTTAATGTGTAACTCCCCTGGCTTAACTCATTTTTACTTTTGATAGTGATAATACCTTCACAATCCCCTTTCTCTTTGATGGCACGAACACCATTTTCTACAATATTGGTAATCAGGCACTCTATCTGCCCGGTGATTAAGTTGTCCTCAGGGATACTGGAATCCAGGTCCAGGTCTATTTTTATCTTTTGTTTGGCTTCGATTTCGCTAAAATAAGGTTTTAAATGATTGATGATATTATTTAAATTCTCTCTATCTTTCAGTTGTAAATCGCTTTTGAAATAATCCCTTAGAAGATTTAATTGTTCAGTCAACTCATTGGCATTTTTTTCTATCTTTTTAATTCTTTGATGGATATCGGTATCCTTTACTTTTGTTAATAAAACCTGCGAATATCCCAGGATTGGGGTTAATTTATTTTTTAATTTATGGAAGATAACCGGTAAAAGTTCTCCCGTGATTTCACTCTTTTGCAATTGCCTCCGGATTTCCGTGGAATGTACCAACTCATTATCAAATTTCAAGAGTTCTTTGGATATTAGTTCCCTTTTATTAATCTCTTTTTTCAGGCTTTGAAGGGTATGATAATTTTGGAAGGAAAAGGCGATCATATTAGCCAGGATTTGTACATAGAAGATTTCAAGGTCAAAGATAAGATACTTTTCTTTAACGACATTCAGCAGTAAAAAGCCGAAAAAATTATGATGATAAGAGATGGGAAAAGCCAGGCAACAGGTCCCGGGATCTTTATTTAATTTTTTCATCTCATCTGCTTCCAGACGAATCACTTCATTTGAAATCCTCGCTTTAACCAGGCTGTCAAAGTCGTGAATGGATATCGGTCTTCCTTCCCCCTTTTCTTTTCCGGTCATAAACAAAAATTCGTCGCCCCCTTGGATTTTATAAAGAAATTCAATGGAAAATTCTACAACAACGTTTTCAAAATATTTAAATAAAGATGAAATTATTTTCTGAGGAGATGTTAAAGAGGAGAAAAAATAAGATAAATCCAACATGTGAGACAAAAATATTTTTTCCTTTGCCAGTTTATTTTGAGAGTCTGTTAACTCCTTTGTCAGGATAGCCAAATCCACCTCTTTTTTCACAGATTTCATAATAAATGATGAACTAATCTCAACAACTTTGTTTAAATCTTTTTGTACTTCAGGGAAATCATTAATATAAACCTCCATCATGAGTGGAAGTGTTTTGATGATCTCTTCCACTTGCGGCAGCCACAGACGCAGCAATTTTTTCATATGACTCTCTACTTCCAAAAAAATACTTTTTCTTTCTTCTTCTTTTTCTGTTAACAGCAGTTCAGTTATTTTGTTGGAAATGAAGCAAATTTTACTGTGCTCCTTATCACTGCTCAATTCAAAATGATTTTTTATGGCAGTTCTGATGAAAGCTGGAATATTCCATTGACGGCAAAGTGCAATGCCTACTTCGATGTGGTCTGTCTTAAATTTTTTGTTCTCTCCTGGGATTAATTTTTTATCTATGGTCGAATATATCTTGCAATAATCTTTTGGGGAGTAGAGGAACAAAATTATTTGACCAATATCGGCCAGCAGCCCGGAGACATACAATTCATCCGAATTTATATATTCTGATTTTTTGGCCAGGATTGCCGAAACAGAGGAAAGGAGGAATGATTTTTTTAAAATTAAATTGAAGATTTTACCGAATTCGGGCTGAAATTCTACTCTTTTTAAAAAATCGATAATTGAAAATGTAAAGGCAATGGAAAGGATTCTACCAGGTCCCAAAAGACCAAGTGCATGGGAAATAGTACGAACTTCCATAGAAAAACCATAAAAGGGCGAATTGGCCACTTTAAGAATATATGTAGAAAGTAATGGATCCTTTTCAAGAATATCCTTTATCTCCTTTAAAAGCGAAATAGGATTCCGTTTATCCAATTCCATGATTTTTTGAAGCGACCTTGATAAAGGCGGCAATTTAATCGATTGCAAAATCTTTTTTGGATCCATTTTTTCCTCTAATTAACCGTTCATCATTATAAGATATTTTATTTCCAAATACAATATAAAGGACAATTTTTGATTCTACAATCATTTGTAATGTGTAAAACAAAGATTTATGCTATAATATCTAGAATGATACTGAATAGTGTAAGTAATAAGGAGAAAGAAGCAGTGACGGATAAATTACAAACGGAAGAGTTAACAAAGATATATAATAAAGTTCCTGTGGTCAATCGCATAAATTTGAGCATTGAGAGCGGAGAAGTCATCGGCCTGCTGGGGCGGAACGGAGCTGGCAAAACCACCACCTTCTTAATGATGTCCGGGATTGTCAAACCGGATGAAGGTAGGGTATTACTGAATGACGAAAATTTAAATGACCTTCCATCTCACCTAAGGGCAGAAAAAGGACTGGTATACCTCCCTCAGCAGCACTCTGTCTTCTTAAAAACTACGGTCTTTCTGAATTTATTCCTGGTGCTGGAACTTTTTAATGATGAAAAGAATGCCACGAAAAAGGCAATGGAGCTACTCAAGGATTTTGGGTTGATTGATGTCAAGGATTCCAAAGCCTACCAGCTCTCTGGAGGGGAAAAGAGGCGGTTGGAAATCGCCAGGGCGATGATCAAGCAACCAAAATTCCTGTTCCTGGATGAACCCTTTACCGGTATCGACCCTATCACTGTATTGGAAATTCAGAAAATCGTATTAAAACTAAAAGAAAAAGGTATTGGCATCATCGTTACCGACCACAATGTAAAAGATACGTTTGATATCACTGATAAAGTATACATCATCCAGAAGGGACAACTGTTAAGTTCGGGGCCTCCGGCTGAAGTGGTGAAAGAAGAACGCACGCGGGAACTTTTCCTGGGTTATGATTTCCAATGGGAGATGAGGTAAGTACTTGAAAAGAACACCTACTCCTCTTCTACTTCCGCATTAACCCGGATAATTACCAGCCGCTGGCGGTAAGCATTGGTCCTGATCTTTATAAAGGTTGTAAAACGCCCTTCCTGCATGGGCTTAAAAACAATATTAACAGTCATATCTTTACCAGGCTTAACTGTTTTCTGCATGAACTCAAGCATTATTTCAGGGTTATGAGTAACTTCAACAACTCTAAGATCAATGGTTCCAGTGTTCTTGATACTTACTTTTTTTGAATAATCCTTGCCTATTTTCACCTTTTCAAAATTGAGCTGATCCGGTTCCGTTTCAATGGCGGCAAAATCCTTTAAGACCACATTCCCTGTTATCTTTAACACCGGAAAGGGGTTCTCCTTCTCATTGGTGGCTATTCTGATGGTTTTTGTGATCTTTGTGTTTAGTCCCCTGGAGTTAAATTTAACGGGTATGACACCCTTTTCTCCAGGTTGGTATTCCTTTTTCTCAAGTTTTGTAGCAGTACATCCACAGGTTGTTTGAATGTTCTTGATGATCAATACACTGTCACCGGTGTTTTCAAATTCAAAGTTTACATCTACCACTTTACCACTCTCAACCTCTCCAAAATCAATGGTCGTCTCTTTAAACTCCATACGAGAATTTGCTGCTAAAGAAAATGTTATAAGGGATATAAAAAGAATAATGACGAATAATTTTTTCATTTTTCCTCCATTTCTTTTATTTTTTTTTCAAGAGCTTTTATGCGCTCGACATAGTTATCCAGGTTCCTGAAGATAGCGTGATTTTTTCGCCATTTCCGGATATCCTGGTGAGGGATACCAGCAACGATGCCTTTTTCCTTTATACTGCCGGAAATGCCGGATTTGGCTGCTATCATTACGCCATCTGCAATTTTTATATGGTCGGCGAGACCCACCTGCCCTCCCATGACAACGTTCTCCCCTACTTCAACCGACCCGGAAATCCCGGTTTGGGCTGAAATGGCGGTGAATTTACCGATCTTTACATTATGTCCCACCTGCACCAAGTTATCTAACTTTACATACTCCCCTAACACAGTCTCTTCTATTGTAGAACGGTCAATGCAGGTATTGGCACCAATTTCACAGTGGCTGCCAATAATCACCTTCCCCTTTTGGGGAACCTTTATGGGGGTGCCGTCCTGCAGGCGGGTAAAACCGAATCCATCGCCTCCAATCACAACACCCGGTTGGATGATGACATTGTCACCGATATAAACCTCTTCTCGGATCACTACATTGGAATAGATAATACAATCTTTTCCGACTTTTACATCATTATAAATAATCACCCCTGAATGAATCTCAGTATTCTCACCGATTTCACTGTTCTCACCCACATAAGAAAAAGCACCGATGCTTACCCCTTTCCCGATGACAGCACCAGGGCTAACAGAAGCATTTTCATCGATACCCTTATTAAATCTCCGGTGGGGAAAGAAAAGATTTAGTAATTTTGCAAAGGCCGCATAGGGTTCCTCAACATAAATTAAATTGGGATAATTTATTCGGCTCTGCTTACCTACCACCAGTGCACCTGCTTTGAGGGACGTCAAATCAATATTATCTTTGATTGAGAAGGTAATCTCATTTTTTTCCGCTTTTTGGAGCGAGTTGACAGTAGCGATCTTATATTCAGGGTCACCCTTTAGCTCACCCTCAATCAGTTGATTGATCTCTTTTAAGCTTATCATTCTCATTTTTTTCCTTATCAAAAATATACGTTAGTTTGGCCCCATACAACATGATTCCCATGGATAATTCCATCCAGAAACCAAAAAGGATTAGAGCGATGATAGGACCTTTTATTCGTCCAAATATGGATATATTCACCATGTAATGGGCATAGGCTCTTTTTGCCAGTTCCCACAAAATAGTACATATAACAGCTGCGATAAAGGCGCCTTTGACATAGACAATTTTCTCCGGTATCCATTTGTACAGGATAAAAAAAAACAGGAATGTCACTAGAAACGGTACCACATACAGGACTAAAAAATTATTCAGGGACTCCACAAACTTGGGATTAATATGAGGGGCGATAAAATTGTTCTTTAAAAAAAGTGCCGTAATGGTAGGAATGAGACTGGTGGTAAAAAAAGTAATAACCACCAGTAGACCCATAATAAATAGTAAACTGAATTCACTAATCCGCCTCACCAGGAAATCTCTATCCGAACGTTTCTCTCTTAGGTCAATATAAAACATTCCATTTACAAACTGTACAATTTTTTTTATAACTAAAAAGCCCAGGATAAGTGAGAGTAAAATACCAATCACCCCAACCTCTTTCATTTTAGTAGAAATCTCCCTGGCTCTTTTAAATATCTCCGGTGAGACTCTAGAAAAAAAATCATGGGAAAAGGGATAAATACTTTTTAATGTAATATCAGGGTCGCCCAGGAACCGGGTAAATAAAAAGGTAAAAAACGTCAATAAAAAGAGTGAGGAAAAAATGGAATAATAAGCCAGAATACTTGACTTATCCAGGCCATCTTCTTTGAAGAAATCCTTTAAAGCAAGCCATATATTTCTGAGTAGATTAAATTCTTTTAAACGCATTGTAGTTCAGCAAAATAAATGCGGGAGGGCTTTCGCCCTCCTTTAATTATTGATGAATTAGAAACTATATTTTCCCCAATTAACGAAGAAAAGAATAAGATCAACCAAAAGTACATAAATGACAAGAGATTCAATCAGAGCCAGGCCAATAATCAGGATGCCTCTGATGGAATCGGCAGCAGCAGGATTTCTCCCGATATTTTCCACAGCGGTCCTTAGTGCTTTCGACTGGGCAAACGCACCGCCGATAGCAGCCGCTGTTAAACCGATAGTACCGATAATAATCGAATAAAGGAACAAATTAGTCGCATCATCGACTTTCTTCATTTCAGCCTCCTGGGCCAAAAGCCCGAAGGATAAAACCAGCATTAAAATGATAATTAACATCAATTTTTTCATTTATTTTTCTCCTTTCTATTAATGTTCTTCAGCCATAGCGCCTGCCAGGTAAATGGTGGACAACATCACAAAGATAAATGCTTGCAGCAGTGATGTAAAGACAGCCAATCCCATGATAGGCAAAGGTGCTACAAAAGGGACCAATGAAGCGATAATGATAATCACCAGGTCTTCACCGAAAATATTTCCAAAAAGCCTCATGGAGAGTGATAAAGGGCGTGAAAAATGTGAAACGACTTCGATAGGTAAAATGAGCCAGGCCAACCACCAGGCCGGGCCCATAAAGGTTTTGATATAGCCCCAGAGTCCATGTTTTTTGACACCCTGGTAATGGTAATAGATAAAAATAAATACGGCACACCCCACCGTTACATCGAGCTTGGCTGTAGGGGATCCCATTTCCGGCAGTAAACCGATTAAATTGGAAACAGCAATAAATGTCCCCAGGGTAGCCAGTGCAGGTATAAATTTACGACCCTCCGGGCCGATCATATCATCCACCAGGTTTTGAAAAAATTTAAAAAACATTTCCAGCACATTTTGCATCTTACCAGGAAAAAGCGAAAGATTTTTCGCTTTTACCGTTAGTTTAAAAAATACAATAATAAGAGCAGTCACAATCACTGCCATCACCAGGTGGGTTGGTACCAGGTCTTTACTCTTATCAAAGCCGATCCCTACCAATGAAAACAACCACTTTAACAATTTATTTATTAATTCAACAATGACCAGTTTATGATCTTCCATGAAAAACGCTCCTGCAAAATTGGAATACAGCTTCGGTCATAATGGCGGTCACAATGACCGAAAGGCCCAGCATATACATCAACACTGCGGTCTCCGATTTTCGTGATACCAGGTAGAAAACTCCGGCAATAACAACCATTTTGGAAAAAACCGCCAGGAAAAATATTGGCTGACCTTTTCCTTTTTTCAAACTTCTATCAATCATCTTCATCATCAAAAGAAATCCTGAAACACTGATAATTGCTCCAGAGAGAGAAATTATACTATATATGATGTTTTTTGAAAAGGAATAAATTAAAATTATTATCACGACCTGCAAAACAATTGAAATTTTGAGGACTCGTCTAACAATATCAGCACTAGTCTCTTTTTTCATGTTGCCGGGTCACTTTTATAAGATTCACAAAGCCAGCGGCAATGCCGTATAGAGTAAAAATAATTAAGAGATAAGGAGAGGTTTTAAGCAACTTATCAAGGAAGTAACCGATGGCTACTCCCACCGCAATGGATGCGGGAAACATCAGTCCTACGGTTGAGTAAGCAGCCAATTTCTTCTTTTCTTCTGCTTGCTTATCTTTCATGGACTTAAATCTCAACGGTTATACTTTCAATGTCAACTGTTCAGCCATGCCGCTCTTTTGCTGCAATTTTTCACTGATTACAATCCCAAAAGAAAGATTTCGATCTAGTATTCATCTTCTTCATCTTCATCTCTGATTTTATAGCCGCTAAAGTCTTCATCGTCCCCTTCTTCGTATCCACCTTCATCGTCATAGTAGTCCACAGAGTCAAAATCGTCTTCACCAAATTCGGTTTTCCGCATCTCAATATATTTGAGCATCTCCTCTTCATTCTCAAAATGCCTGATATAGTTACCCTCCAGTTCGCTGTAATACAATTCCAGATAATCTTCCTCGATAGAACAAAACACCGCCATTTGCTCATGGGTATCAAGATCGCCAATTATTTCCTCAACATGTGTTGCTGCCTGTTTTAACGCATCAAGTGTCTTCCATGAAATAACTTCCATTTGTTCCATTCATTTTACTCCTTCTTTAAATTGAAGTTTTTTCACAACCATTATTAAACCAATCTATTATTTATAAGATATTTCCATTATTTGTCAAGTACTTTTTTTATTTTTTTTTAGATAATTTACAGTTATACAATGGGAGGACTTTTCAATGGAAGCCGTATCACCCTGGAAAACCAGGTACCCACCACGTTCACCGCCTTCTGGGCCCAGTTCAATTACATAATCGGAAAAAGCAATTAAATTCATATTATGCTCCGCTGCTACGATGGTATTTTTGTTTTTTATAATTCTTGTGATTAACTTTTTAACCATCTCAATGTCGTAGCTGTGGAGTCCAAAGGACGGCTCATCAATTAAAAAGAGTGTATGGGTCTTTTTCATGTTCAAATATTTTATCAATTTGACCCGCTGCAGTTCACCAGAGGACAACATCTTTAAACGCTGCCCCAGTTTTAAATAGCCCAGCCCATTTTCTCTTATATTCAGCAAGATATCTTTTTCTTTCCCCGGGAGGTCGCTGCCTGCTGTCTCTATAAATTCAGCCACACTTAAACGAAGCATTTCACTAATATTCCTGTTTTTATACCTGATTTTTAAAACATCCAGTTTAAATCCTTTCCCAGAACAATTGTCGCACACCATCTGAACAGGTGGTAGAAACTGCATTTCAATTTCAGTGTACCCTTTTCCTTTGCATCGTTCACAGCGTCCCTGAGGCGAATGAAAGGAAAAGTGTCCCGGTGTATAACGATTCACCCGACTCTCCTTCAATTGCGCAAACAATTCCCGTACAGCCGTATAAATCTCAAAAAAACCCGCCACAATGGTGGTTGAGCGCAGGTTGGCAATGCCGGGGTCAATAAATACCATATCGAATTTTACGTTTTTTTTATTCCCGCTTTTCCTTCTCCTGGGGGTGTTTTTTAGATAAATTTCATTGTACAGCAAGGTGGTTTTCCCAGCACCGCTGACACCCGCAATCACTGTAAAGGCATTAACAGGAATTCTAAAATCAAAATTTTTTAAGTTATGGGTATCGGCATTTTTAAACGAATACCACTCTTTAAAAATCTTTTCCTTTTTTTTCAATAAAATCGGTGTATTAAAATAAGTCTGGGTAATGGTTTTCTTTCCTTTTTTTTCTTTAAAAAAATCCGTTCTACTGCCATTGAATACCAGTTCACCTCCCTTCTCCCCTGACAGGGGTCCCAATTCCAGTACATAATCACAGTAACTCACGATATCTTTATTGTGTTCCACCAGCAATACGGTGTTCTCATTATTTTTCAGGTTGATTAAAAATTTCTTTAATCTTTCATAATCATTGGGATGAAGATCGGAAGAAGGCTGATCGATAATCAAGAGGGAATCTGACAGTGTGGAACCCAGGATAAAGGCCAGATTAATTCTTTGAAATTCACCCCTTGAAAGGGTAAAGGTGGGGCGATTCAACCCAATATAAGGGAGACCGCTCTCCACCAGGTAGTTTAATCGTAATTCAATGTCCCGGAATACATCCGGGGAAATTCTATTTTCATATTCCCGAAAATCCAACTGCTGCATAAAATCCCTGGCCTCTTCTATGGTAAAGGAGAGGAAGTCGGCGATATTCTTCCCCACTATTTTGAAGGAACGAGCCACCTCATTCAACCGGCTGCCCTCACATTGAGTACACTTTTTATAAGAGGTATATCGGCTGATAAAAACGCGTGCTTGCACTTTGTAACTTTTGGTTTTAAGCCAATCAAAAAAGCCCTGGATACCGCCAAACGTCTCATCCCCTTTCATTAGAAAAGCGATCTCTTCTTCACTTAAAAATTTGATTGGTCTATCGATACTGATACCTCTCTCGCAGGCTTTTTTTAGGATTAAATTCCCATAGTTACGGGTGGCAGGGCTGTTAAAGGGAAGCGCTGCCCCTTCCGAAAGAGATAACGACGAATCAAATATTAATTCCCGGTCCAATATCTGCACATCCCCAAACCCATTACAACCGGGACAGGCACCTTTGGGGCTATTAAAGGAAAAGAGATGTTCATCCGGCACAGGGTAATGGACGCCACACTTCTGGCAGTACAAATCGGCTGGAAATTTTTTCTTCTTGTTCTTATAAAAAATAAGGGCTGTCCCCTTGCCAAACGAAATGGACTTATCCAGTGCTTCAAACAAACGGCTTTTGGTTTCATTTTTTATCTCAACACTGTCGATCAGCACATGGATGGTTTTATTTTTTACCTTATGATCGATTCTTTTTTTAACACCCTTTTCCATATGGAAATAATAGCCTCGATTGATCAGGAAGGCCACATCTCCGTTATACTCGAAACAGGCATCGATTTTTCCCTCGTAATTTTCCAGCAGTTCTGCAATAATCTCATCGATGGAGTATTTCTTTATTTTCTTTCCGCAGGTGGGGCAGTAGAAATCGGAAATTTTGGCGTACATAATTCTTAGATAGTCAAAAATATCCAGTGAAGTGGCTACAATAGAGCGTGGGTTTTTGGCCGGTTTTTTGTGCCGGAAAGCAATGGCAGGTGGTAAGCCGTCGATGGTTTCCACCGGTGGTTTTTCAATCTTGTCCAGGAATTGCCTGATGTAAGGAGATATGGATTCGATGTAGCGTAAGTACCCTTCTGCGTAGATGGTATCAAAGGCCAGGGAGGTCTTTCCCGCGCCGCTGACGCCGACAAGAGCAGTGATTTTTCCCCTGGGGATATTTACATCGATATTTTTCAGGTTGTTGGTTTTTACGCCTTTTATCGTAATATATTTTTCCACTTCTTTCACTCGTTAAAAACGTTTTTTAGCCACAGACTTACACAGATTGACACAGATACATAAAGAATCATAAGATAAAGAAATTACCATTTATTTTTGATAAATTCAAGCCCCCATATTGTCGTGTAGTAATTCTCATTTTAGCCGCGAAGGCACGTGCAGACATGAAGACACACGAAGTTTAAAAAAAAATAGACCTGAAGGGCCTTAAACAAAAGTTTTGTGGGGTCCAGGGGCGGTTTTACAAAAGAGCCCCTGGCCGCCGGAGGCTAAATATCTCTAAAAAGTTAAAAAAAAACACGGATGGGCAGGTCTAAAAGTTGTTTTTTTATTCTGCCCATCCATACAGCGGAAAGATCCGGACGTAGTGCATCAAGTCTATAAAGTGGATGCCGTCCGGTATATAGTCCTTAAAAGCTACACAAAAACCGCCTGCGACAAATGTATCAACTATACTCTTATCTTTCCTCCCATTCTACACTTACTTTCTTTTGAAAATCCAGTGCATTTCCATCAGGTTTAAGTATCCCAAATTATCTTTAAAGATTTTTCTTGGACTTTTTCTTTGCTCTTAATTCATTTAAAATTGTTCCTACTTTTTTAACATTTTTTTTCCGCTTATGAAGTAGTATAGCTTAGCAATTATTTCAAGTATCAAAATAATTAATACACTGTCAAAAAAACAAAAAAAACTTGATTATTTCGACAATAACGGTTAAAATCTACTATTAAATAAAGGAGAGGTTTATGAAGAAAGAGAGAGTGAAACAAATTATTAAAACAATACCTGACATCTTTAAAAATGTTTTGCAATACACAAAAGATAATTTTGATAAGCAAGGCGAGGAAACTTTTAAAAAGGCCACCGGCACTATTGGTGTTTTGGTTAACCTGTTCGGGAAACCTTTGATAGACAAGTACTTTGATAAACAAAGGGAAAAGAAGTTAGAGAACTTCGGCCTACAAACTTATCTCAAAGCTGCCCTCTTACAGGCAGGAAAATCATTGGAAGTCATCAAAGGGGATTTAGAAAAGGAGGTGGAACCGAATGTCTTTTTTAAAATATTGAATGATTCGTTGGAAGGACAGGTGAAGGAATTTAATGAATCCGATGTATTGTTGATATTCCAACCTCGATACCATCCTGCTGTTCTATTTGTGAAAGATAATTATATCAAGGTTTTGAGGGAAATTAGTACCTCCACTGCAGACATCAAAGCATTTCAAAAACATTTTAATGAAAATATTGAAACCCAAATTGAGACTGAATTTGGAGACGATTATGAAAAACATAAAAAAGATACTGAGGGTTACAGGTTAAAAGAGAATGAGACCCATTTCCTATGGGATATGAAAGAGCTAGGAAGAATTGGCTTCAGGGAATCGGAAAATTTGAAATACGAAGAGACCTTTGCCCAATGGGAAAAGGTATCCCAGATTCGAGAAACGAGTAGTGAACTTTCAGAGGAAGATGAAGACAAAGAACTGCAATCTATAGAAAAACTAATCGAGGAATATTTCAGTAATGAACCTGATAATCACCTTGAGAAAATTTTATTTGTTATTGCCGATTTTGGAAAAGGGAAATCGGTCTTTTTGAGACATTATGCTGCCGAATTGGCAAAAAAGTACCTCGAAACAGGGGGAGGTGATTTCCCAGTATACTTTAATTTAAGAAACTTTAGTAACTACTCCAGCGAACCCAGGTTGGGAGTTATTAGCGACTATCTTGAAACCAAATACAGTATCAAAATTGATAATGACTACTTTAAGAACAAAAAGTACATTTTCTTAATCGATTCCCTGGATGAAAGTGGTGAGTTAACCAGATCTTCCATCGATAAGGTTATTTCATCCATAAAAAGTATCCAGGGGATTGATAAAAGCAAATATAGAACCAATCGTATCATTATTACTTCTCGCCCCTTTGATGAAGGTTTGAGTCACCATTTGAAGAGTCATAAACCCCATATCATAAAAAATAAAGAGGGCCGGGATATTGAGTACTTCATTTCCATTTACGGATTTACCAAGAAGCAATTAAATGACTGGCTCTATGAAACCCTTAAAATGGAAAAGGACTTGGTCAAAATTACGGCAACAGGATTTGCTCAAAAAATGATAGAAGCCACTAAAAACCAAAAGAAAGTAGATATCCATTATGAATTAATAAAAAACAAAACCTTATCAAGAAGTGAATTACGACGCCCTATCTTTGCCTATATGATTTACCAACTTATTCTAAACAATGTCGATTTCTCAACGTTGGGTAAAATCGGTGTTTATCTCTCCTTTTTAAACTTACTCACTAAAGATGCCAAGCATATAGAAGACACTAATTATCGAATAAATCTAAAAAAAGAATTTGAGTTCCGCAACCTTCTTCATGCCACCGCTTCCTTATGGATGTACGAGCGCCAACAAGGCAAACAGGGAGCATTAAAAAAAGCGGATATTTGCAGGGTTCTTGACGGAAAGAAAACGACTGAAACAGACAGCCAGGTACTTGAACGTTACAAAAATCAAGGTGTGATTGAAATCCAATTTCTTTCTCACTCCTATTTTGGTGAAAATGATAATGTACTTTATTTCCAACACCAATCATTTGCTGAAATTCTTTTGGCCGAATATTATCTCAAAGTATTTATCAAATATGCCCTGGATAAAGAATTTGATGTGGAAGAAGCTCGCACAAAATTGATTTTGGGGGAGCCCACCGAACAAACCATCCAGTTCTTGAAAGAAATGTTGAGAATGTTGAGAGAAACTGCGATAGAAGATATTACACCTGATGTGATTGAGAAAAGGAGACTGTTATTTCCTCTAATGGCATCTTTAGCTACTCAAAAGAATAACAAACTCTTCTGTCACGATATATTTTATGGATGGTTTAAAAGATATAAAATTCCGGAGAACCAATCTGAATATCCCAACAAATCTTTGGAAGATTGGTGTATTGGGCGGGAAGAAATTGACAAAATAATTCATTTGGCCAAAGAGATATTGGAATCTAAAACTAATTACTTGATGACAATATCTGATGCCAAAACCACTCTTTTCAATAAAGAAGCCTTAGCAATCCGAAACAACAAACTCAATAATTTCCCTTTGGACATGGATCGTTGGTTAGCATTATTAGTAGGTAATGAATTATTTAATGATGAAAAGTATGAAAAGTTTTTTAATGGGAAAATAAAAAATCCCAAATATTTATTCGACTTAATCAGAAATTGGAATTATACTTTTAATGATTCTGCTCCATCCTGGGGTCTGAATTTATTTAGAGGAATTGATATGAGAGAAAATGAAGATAGGATCGATTTTTCTTTTTCAAATTTATGTAGGATTGATTTTTCTTATTCTTATTTTAAATATTTTTCAGCAACATTTTCAAATTTAAATCTTTGTTTGTTTAATAATACATGCTTTATAGATTGTAATCTTGAATTTTCGTTTTTTAATGGCACAAATTTTTCTCAAATTAAACTAATTGAAGGCTATTTAAACATAGAATTAGGGAATATACAAGGAATTTTAATTCCAACTAGACTCTGTGAAGAATTAAACTGCGGACGAAACCTTTATAAAAATTTTGGAAGTAGAGCTAGCATTTTGGGGGACTTAAATATTTCAATTGAAAGAGCATTTACGACCTTAAAGGGTCTCCTAATTTATGTTATTCATCACAAGTCAGTTACAGTTAATGAAATCAAAACATGGTTTCAATTTGAATCGGAAGAAGTTAAAGAAAAATTCTTTCAAAAAATTGATGCGTTGAAAAAACATGAAGTGAAAAAGAGGAAATCAAAGAAGAACAAGGCTAAATAACGTTGCCCTGGATAAAAATGCCAAATACATTCCTATTCTTCTATCATTAAAGCTGAAACTTATTCTTTATTTTGTGGATGATTTCTTCCAATAGGGAAGATTTTATATACAATGTAGATTTCAACGGTATCTCTTCAAGAATTCTTACTAATTGTTTAGGTTTCATCATTCCCCGTCGTACGGCTCTTACAAGTATACCTATTGTTCCATGAACGTTGAATCCCACTTGTTTAGCAACCAGACGGGCAGCAGCATCATCTGTTAAAAACATAGCCATCGGGTTCCTTTCCATAACGGCCAATGCTTCTGTTTCGCCTGCATCTAACGAAAAAATTCGACATAGTGTACAAAGTAGCTCATCGTTAGGATATTGTTGATCACAATATGTTAAAGTTAACTCTGACCTTTTTAAAGCTAATGGACGATGCCGGTTTACTTCCTTGCAAACTGAGTTAGGCACCAGGATATTCTGGAAGTCATTAAGAAGAGAAAGACATTCGAGTTCATCAAGATGTATAATTGGGCCTGCATCACATACTACTTTAACAGCAGATTCAGTCGGTTCCATTGAGGCCCCATTCCACATCATCGAGAATGAACTTTTCCATCAATTCTGTGCGGTGAGAATCCAAAAAGCGGCGTATTGCTTCGGAAAAAATTTCTTTTTCATCCCGAAACCACCCTTCCTTTACAAGACCATTAGCTACTTTATAAAGCTGCTCAGGTATCTCTGTTTGAATGGTTTTCATATATTACCTCCTAAACATCCTCGTTTAAGTGAACACTTACCTGCTATATACGGCATTTTCTTACCTCTAATATATAATGACATAATATAACAGTAAAGTCAACTTAACTTTCTTATCGGCAGTTCCGATTTTACCTCTCTCATTTCGAAAACTTTCTAAATTTTTATGTATATTCCCTCAATCGATTCACACCGCCTATTGAGAATACCGACAATAAGAAATAATTCTCAGAGTACGACTCATAAAAGGCGCGGCTATACCCCGTCCCTTTTTCATTCATTAAGAGATATTTTTACTTCACTAAAAGGTATCCTCTGTTTCTCCTGAACGGTGAGATACCACAGCCGTATATAGATTCAGGTGCCTTTATATTTGAATTTAACCAAGGGTTCGAAATATTCTTCTGGTTTTTCATAGCCCAGGAAGTTTAACAATGTGGCTGCAACATTGGCAAGTTAAGGGACTTTCACCTCATCATTTATTACATACTCATTATTATATTGAGGGTCCCAGATGAAGAATGGCACAGGATTTAGGGTATGTGATGTCTTATGATCGCCCACAAGCTCTTCAATATTGCCGTGATCGTCGGTGACGATCATGATACCGTTTAACTCTGTGATAACTTCCTTTAACCACCCCACTGATTTATCTACAATTTCAACTGCTCGAATACCAGTCTCTTCTAACAATTTTCCAATCCGATTCGTACCGGTCCATAGTCACATGCATACGCCCACCACCGATGGCAATGCGGAAATCGACATTGAATTCCTGATCCAATTCCTTTAACTTTTTTTCCAGATTATTAATATACTTTGCCGCTGAAAAACGTAAATATTTCAATAGACTCATATTTTTTTCAAGAATTCCGTCTAATTTTAGAAGCTTCTGGAACTGCGATGCTGGTTGTGTGTTAAAAAAATCTTAAAGGCCGCCACTCCCTGTACTCCTCTCTTATTATTTTTTTAAAGCTTTAAAAAAAGAAAAAGCTTCATCAAAACTTTTTATAAAAGAGAAAGGGCGTGGAAATCCGAAATCCCCCTCCCTCTTTTTTTGAAAAAAGCGGGGCAAAAACTTTTATCTTGCACGGCCGATTTATTTTACGATGTTTGAACCATTTGTTCCTATTGTTACCATCGAATTTGAAAATTCCGGCTTTGGGTTTTGGATTCCATATGTTGTTTTTTTTCTATAATTATGTTAAAAGAATTATATTAAAACCAAATCGAAGGAGAATTTTTAGAGAATAGAAGATAAACTAAAAAAATTGAAAGTTTGATTGAAGGGGATAAAATGACAAAAAAAAATAAATCACAAGAGAAGGCAGCACAGTCTAAGCATGAGCAGGACGAGATACCTCCTGGATTCAAGCTATTGCACACATTACGCGGACATGAAGATTACATCTACGAAATCGCGTGGTCGCCCGATGGGAAGACCCTTGCCTCGGCTTCTGTTGATAAAACCATTCGTTTGTGGGATGCTCAAAAAGGCAATATGCATCAGACATTAAACGGAGACATTAATAGTATAGTTTATAGTGTGGACTGGTCCCCGGACGGACGCACAATCGCATCAGGTTACAAAGATAAAACTATTCGCCTGTGGGATACTCAAAGTGGAAAACTGCGTCAGGTATTAAAAGAACACGTTGATAGAGTTTACAGCGTGGTTTTCTCCCCGGACGGGCGTACATTAGCATCAAGTTCTCTTGATAAGACTATTCGCCTGTGGGATACTCAAAGTGGAAAACTGCGTCAAACATTAAAAGGACACCGTGATTATGTTTACAGTGTGGCCTTCGCCCCGGATGGGCGTACACTTGCATCAAGTTCTCTTGATAAGACCATTCGCCTATGGGATGCTCAGAATGGTAAATTATTACAGGCACTTGAAGGGCACTCCAAAGCTGTCAGTAACATAACCTGGTCGTTTGATGGTGAAATATTGGCATCATGTTCTGATGATAAAACGATTCGTCTTTGGAACACAAAAACAGGAAAGCCAATAACAATCCTCGAAGGTCATACAGAAGAAGTTTTCTGTGTTCGTTTTTCTTCGAATGGTCGCTTCCTTGCGTCGAAGTCCAGGGACAACACAGTACTGATTTGGCGCTGCGACAAATTCGATTTAGTAACAGTACTCTACGAGCCAACTGGCGCCCTCCTTGGAGGCCTTGATTTCCATCCAAAAGACCCGGTCCTAGCTACACGCGGTTACGATAACGAACCCTTTATACGCATCTGGCAACTGGACTGTAACATTCTTCTTGGATCAACATCGCCTGAATCAGCATCTTCAACACATTACATTACCGCCAAACTCGTACTTGTGGGTGATAGAGGTGTGGGAAAAACAGGGTTGGGCTGGAAATTGGCACATAATGAATTTAAAGAGCACCCCCCCACTCATGGGCAGCAGTTCTGGGTTATAGATGAGTTGAGAACGAAACGGGCGGATGGGACAGAATGTGAAGCTGTTCTCTGGGACCTTGCCGGGCAACTCTACTATCGACTCGTGCAATCACTCTTTTTAAATAATTTGGATCTGGCATTGATATTGTTTGATTCCTCCAATTGGCAAGAACCGCTCAGTGGTGTAAACTTTTGGTTAAAGGCAATAAAACAGCGTAACGACCTTCTCTGCAGTACGATTCTCATTGGGGCACGATCAGACCTTGGCACAACTATCCTCACCAAAAAAGAACTGGAAGACTTTTGCCATCAACATGGCATCAGTGGTGGTTTTATCGCCACCAGTGCCAAAACAGGCCTGGGAGTTCCAGATTTGATAAAACAAATCAAGACTCAAATCCCCTGGGAAGATATGCCGGATACCGTAACAACCACCACTTTCAAGCGCATAAAGGAATACGTGCTGTCGATGAAAGAAAATGAAACACAGCAAGATGTATTAGTCAGTCGACAGTTACTGTTCAAGCGTTTAGAGGTCGAATACCCCGATTGGAAATTTAGTGAAGAAGAGATGATAACTGCAGTTGAGCACCTTGAAAAGCACGGTTATGTTACCATCTTACACGGCTCCCACGGAGATGTATCCATTTTGCTCTTCCCAGACTTGCTCGCCAACCTGGCTTCTTCCTTTGCCCTGGAAGCGCGACAAAACCCCCACGGGTTGGGCGCATTGGAAGAAAACCGGCTGTTACACGGTGAGTACAAATCTCTTGACCTGACCGGCCTAAGCGATAAAGAACGCGAAATAATGCTGGATGCAACGGCTGTTCTCTTTTTGAAACACAACATATGCTTCCGCGAAACACATAACGAGCGAACTTTTTTAGTTTTTCCATCTTTCATCGAAAAAAAGAGACCCATGATTGAAGATATCGAAACTATCGAAGATGTCTCCTACCGTGTCAGTGGTGCAGTTGAAAATGTCTATGCCTCTCTCGTTGTATTGCTTGGCTACACCAATATATTCGTCCGCACAAACCAGTGGCAGAACCAGGCCCGGTACCAGTTGGGAGAGGGTGAGATATGTGGTTTTTTACATACAGCAGATAAAGAAGGTGAAATTGAGCTTGTATTGTATTATGGGCTCAATACGCCCGATAATGTAAAATATATTTTCCAGGGTTTAGTTGAACGCTTCCTTAGCCATTGGGACTTAGATATCGCCCGGTACCAGCCTGTCATTTGTCCCAAATGCAAAGAACGCCAGGAAAGAGATGTAGTGATGAAGCAGTTGGAGCAGAAACGCGAGTTTACCTTTTGCAGTAATTGTGGTGAAAAGCTTACCCTTTCCAGTAAGGTAGAACCGGCTCCATCTCCGCGAGATGAAGAGAAACAATTGGCTGAACAGCAGGCCATTGCTGCGCGTCGCACTGATTTTGAAGCGGCACTGGTGCGGTTAAAAGCACATTTACGCGAGCGGGGTGATAAAGGGGAAAAGCCAACATGCTTCATATGTTATGCCTGGGGAAAGCTTGAACACAAAAACTGGGTTGTTCGACTGGCAAAAGATATGCAAAATGCAGGCATCGATATTCTACTTGACCTCTGGCATAATCCCCCCGGTAACAGCCTGAGCAGATTTATCGATAAGATCATGTCCAGCGAATTCGTGGTGGTGATTGGAACGCCCCAATTACTCCAAAAGTATGTGAATAAAAAATCCGATCCGGTTGTAGCTTCTGAGTTGGAAATCATCAATACGCGGCTGCGACAAAAGGCACAATATGGTCGTAAAGTCATCCCTCTTTTGCTGGATGGTGAACCAGATGCTGCTTTCACACCTCAATTACAAGACATCGTTTCTGTCGACTTCCGGGATGAACCTCAATATTTCGTCAAACTTTTTTACTTAATTTGGCGTCTCTTTGAATTGCCCTTTAACCATCGGCTTTTGGAAGAACTGGTGGATTCAATGAGTCCAAAAAGAGGTATTTAAAAATAAAACATAAAGTGTTAGATCAACTAACGTGTCCTTCTATCTTCTCAATAGAATTTAAACACTCTTGACGTAAAGACTCATTCTTACACTTGTTGGCAACTTTTTTAAGATAACGTAATGCATCAGTACTTCCGATAATTCCTAAGGCAGCAGCCGCATAACGGCGAGTACGCACCGTTTCCTTAGGATTCTTCAAGCATTTAATAATACCCTTTACACATTTCTGTGTCTGCGTACGTGTTCTACCCATCATAAATACAGCATATTTACGAATTCTTGGATTATCATCTGTTAAGTTTTTGAGCAAGCAATTTATCACTTCCGAATCAATGTTCTCCAATGGCTCGACAATATCGTACAAAAGTCTGTGAGCATCGGACTTACCCGTGGTCTCTGTACGGTCGGCAAATACTTTTAAATTTTTCAGGAAACACGACAATGACTTTTTATCCCCCAGGCTGTCTAAAGCTTCTGAAATCCTCCCTGCCACACCGATATCACCTACTCTCTTTTCCTTTTCCAGGCACTCTTTAAGTTTAGGAATTAATTCTTCTTTATTGGACCGCCCGGACCGTCCAAGAGTAAGCGCACAGTTCATTCTTAGATTAACATTTGAGTCTTTTTTTTTAAGCCAATTTACTATTATTCCAATATTACCGCTGCGATCAAGCAGTTCATAGAGATATCTATCGATTTGATTTGTCAGGTATTCCGCTGCATACAAGTCACTTTTATATTTAGCAATGCTTCGGGATATCCTGCTGGCCACAAAAAACTCCAGGAAGGATTGATGGATAAATTCAAGCTGTTTTTCAGCTTTATCAGCTCTTCTGAAAAAGGGATATTTCCGCATAAACTCTTCTATGGCTTTTTCGGTTTTATTTTGAGTCATGCTGTTCCATACTTCCTCTATCAGATCCCTATTAATGAAATTCCGCCTTTTTTCATAAACTTTGAATGCAATTTCTTCGACAATTTGAGATTGCTGCTCCGGAGAAAGGCCTATTTTCCTTTCCTTGGCCTCTCGTTTAAAACACTCTTCAACATATTGCCGGTAAAGCTCTGTGCCGGTAATAACTTTCCCAGAAAATTCATAATCTTTCATGGTTTGTACAATTAAATCCAGGAATATCGGTCTTTTTGCCAGGTCTGCCAAATTATAAAAACGTTCGATTTTCTGATAAAGATTTTCCTGGCGTTTCATATTTAAATAAATACGGATATCCACATAATCAAAAGGCTCTATGTATGCAATAGACAAACGCCTGGTATCTATCTCCTCTTTTATTAGCCTTTCAATTTCATCAACTTTTTGAGTTATTGCAAGGTATTTCTCTTCTTTCGCAGTGCTAAAGTAATGGGCCCGACAGGCAATGATATATTTTACACCCGTTCCTATTGTCGAAAGGATTTCCCTGAAGTTATCTCTCATCTTGAATTGGGTTCCTTTCATTGTCATTTCTTCAAGGCCATCGAATATGAGAATTATTTCGTCCGATTGAATAATTTCTTTAATTTCTCTCCATGTAGGAGTAGAAGAAGGTAAATCAAACTTTGTCTGGATTTGTTCAACCAGTAAAGCTTTAAGATTCTTGTGCCCGTATCTTTCTATATCACCAAGTCGTATAAGGACCGATATTTTATTTCCAGGCTTATAATCCGAGGCCATCTGCTCAACCAACTTATTACAAAATAGTGTTTTACCACTTCCGAATTCACCCAAGATAGCCAGGGTTGACTTAGACATGTCCGACGTGTCCGGCAGCCAGACCTTACGGACAAATTCCATCAAATCTTTTTTCTCACTAACCTCGATCTCACCATTTGAATTATTACTCTTTATCCTACATTTCAAATTAATATAATATTTAAATAAGTCAATCCATTCAGGCTGCTCGTAGTACTTTACTACACTTTTTGCGTATTTGATAAAGAGACTATTTTTATCCTCTATGTCAAACCCCCTGGGCGATTTACTGTTGATTACTTACCTTTTAAAGCTTTCATGCTGTACAGAGCTGAGAGACCTTCAAACACAGCATCTTTGCCCAATTTTTCTTCGATCCGAATCAACTGGTTATAATTTGCCGTTCGTTCACCCCTGCAAACAGACCCGCATTTAATCTGCCCCGTGTTACAGGCGACTGCCAGTTCAGCCAGTAATGATTCGCCAGTCTCAGCCGAACGATTCGATATTACACAAGTATAACCGCCTCTTTTGGCTGTTTCTATCACCCATAATGTCTCTGTCAATGTACCGATTTGATTGGTTTTAATGATAATGGAGTTGGCGACACCGAGTTTCATCCCCTTTTTTAGACGTTCTTTATTGGTAACAAAAATGTCGTCACCAACAAGTTGGATACGACTGCCCAATGCTTTGGTTCCCAATTCCCATCCTTTCCAATCATCCTCGTCAAAACCATCCTCGATTGAAATGACTGGAAATTTTTCTATCAAATATTGATAAAATTCAATCAAATCAGAGGCTGATTTATCACGAAAATCTTTTTCTGCCTTAAGAGAATATTTATATATTTTCTTTTTTTTACTTTCTTTGTCACACAATTCGCTGGCTGCCACATCAAGGGCCAGGCATACATCTTTTCCTGGTGTATAGCCTGCTTTTTTTATTGCTTCAACGATTAATGAGAGTGCTTCTTCATTTGATGATACATCTGGAGCAAATCCACCTTCGTCGCCAACGCCTGTGGAATATTTCTTAGAATTAAGCACTCCTTTTAAATTGTGAAATACCTCGGCTCCCATACGGACGGCCTCAGTAACATTCTTCGCACCAACCGGCATAATCATTAACTCTTGAATATCCAGGTTGTTATCGGCGTGTTCTCCCCCGTTCATTATATTCATCATCGGGACTGGCATTACCCTTGCATTAGGACCTCCTAAATATCGATAGAGGTCTAAGCCAAGAGCAGCCGCGGCCACTTTCGCACAAGCGACAGATGTTGCAACCATCGCGTTTGCCCCAATTTTATTTTTATTCGGAGTTCCATCCAGTTCTATTAATGTCCTATCAATTAGCAATTGCTGCTTTGGGTCCATACCTATAAGCTTCGGCCTGATAATTTCGTTAACATTTGAAACCGCCTTAGTAACCCCCTTCCCTAAATATCTTTTCTTATCGCCATCTCGAAGCTCATGGGCTTCGTGAGATCCGGTTGAGGCACCAGAGGGTGTAGAGAATTTCTCTACAACGCCACTTTCGAGTTCTATTTCAACCTCAACCGTTGGGTTGCCCCTTGAGTCTAGAACCTCTCTTCCAGTAACATTCTTAATCTCCATTGCATTTTCTCCTATTTTCAAAAGTGTGATATACAGCTACAACCACGGATATTCCCTAAACTATAAAATCAAAATTTAAATAGGGCTTTGCACTAAAAAATCAACTTAATTCATATTAAACAAAGCAATATTTATCAATCTTATGCTTTTGCCGCAGCTTTTTTCTTTTCCGGGGCCTTGGGTTCTTCTTTTAATTCCTCTTTTATCTCTTTTTTCATACTCTCTTTGGCGCCATCGATAAAGTTCTTGACATTGTTTATCGCTTTTTCAGCAGTGACCTTTACATTCTCAATGGCTTTCTTAGCTTCTTCGCTGACCTTTTCATAATGCTGCTTGACATCATCTGCAACCTTTTCAGAAGTATCTTTTATTTTTTTTCTTGTTTCAGCTCCGGACTGGGGCGCGTATAACAATGCCAACCCAGCACCAATTGCTGCTCCAGCCAAAAAACAAATCAATCCAAAAGAACTACGTCCTTCGTCACTCATTTTTACCTCCTTTATGTTTATATTTTCTCACTAAATTCCAACCGAATTTTATTGCCGGTATAAAGGCAAGAAATCCGGCAGATTTCTTTAATACACTTTTATTGATAAATTTCACTGAATTGGCTACTATACCAACCGTCTCTTTTGAAGCATCAAGAATGGCGTCAACCTTCTCTACATCCTTATCCACTTTCTCACTGACAGCCTTTATTTTAATGGTAAGGTCCCTGAATTCTCCAGAGGTCTTCTCCAGATCAACCAACAAAGATTTTAACTGGTTGATTGCTGGTACTAATGTAAGTACAAGCATTAAAAACCCCACAGACAAAATTAACGCCACTATAAAAATGATAATCGTCACTGTTGAATCCATTTTAATTCCTTGATATTCTATTATGAATGAATCAATTTTTTTTGTCAATGATTTCTTGGAAGAAAATAAAAAAAAGAGGTAGAGGGGTAAAGGGGTAGAGAGGTATGAGAAAAATGGCCATGTATTGAGTCAATGGATATTTCTTAATATGTTGATATTATAATAACTTAAAAATAATCAATAATAATCTCAAAATCTCAACGGACAACCATAACGGTTGCACCGCTGATTCCCTCTTACCTCTCTACCCCTCTACCTCTTTACCTCTTATCTCTTACCTTTGAGAGGTAAAAAGTTCTCAACAATTGTTCTGCGGCTGTAGTGGGCAGCAGGGTCTCGTTCAAAATCTCTTGCTTTACCTGGTGGAATTGGTTCCGAACCTCGGGGTTATTGAAGAAATTCTCTTTTAAATAGTTTTCGATCATAGAGTATACCCATTCAAGCGCTTGATTTTTCCGCCTTTCGTCAAATACACCAGATTCTTTTGTCTGCGTTTCAAAGGTTTTTATAAGCCTCCAGATTTCAGGGATACCTTCTCCTGTCAACGCGGAACAGGTGAAGGCGTTTGTCTTCCATCCCCGGGTAGCAGGGGCCAGGTATTTTAGAGCCATGGCATACTCTTTCCGTGCTAACTCGGCCCTGGTTTTATTTTGGCCATCGGCTTTATTAATAAGCAGCGCATCTGCGATCTCAATAACACCTCTCTTGATCCCCTGCAGTTCATCCCCGGCGCCTGCAATCATTATTAATAAGAAAAAATCCACCATTGAACGGACAGTAATTTCACTTTGACCGATCCCAACGGTTTCAACCAATATAACATCATAACCAGCAGCTTCGCAAACCAGTATGGTCTCGCGGCTTTTACGGGTGACGCCTCCCAGTGTACCGCCAGAGGGTGACGGCCGGATAAAACAATTGAGTTGCCTGGAGAGTCTCTCCATGCGTGTTTTATCTCCCAAAATACTGCCCCTGGTAACCGTGCTGCTGGGATCCACTGCCAGAACAGCGACTTTATAGCCCTGTTCAATCAAATAACTTCCCAGGGTTTCTATTAATGTACTTTTCCCGGCACCAGGAACGCCCGTAATCCCTACACGCAGCGATTTTCCTGAATAAGGAAGTAATTTTTTCAATACTTCCCTGGCTTTGTCATAATGGTCAGTGGAGTTACTTTCGATTAAGGTAATAGTCCGTGCCAGCAGGGTTTTATCGTTCTTGAGAACACCATTAACATAATCGTCAATGGCCAAATGGGATCGTTTTGTTTGGGATTTCTGAGGATTTTTTTTAATAGTGGATTTCGTTTCAATGCCTTTTTTTATCTTCACTGCAAAGGCGTCTCCTGCATCTTTCGGCACCCAATCAGGAGTATAACTATCATTGTCACTCATTGCTCCATTATAATCCATGCTGCTTTTTTTGTAAACCCTGTACAAATACCCAAATTCACCACCTGATAGTGGGTGAATTTGGCGTTCAAAGTTCAGTGTTCAATGTTCAAAGCTGAAAAACTTAGGACTCTGGAAGGCTTTTTTCGAGAAAAATTATTTTTTCTTGAAAAAAGAGTTGACATTTTAATTTTTAAGATTATAATATATACGTTGATTTTGACGTACGTCAAAAATGACGTACGTTGAGTTTGTCGTGCGTTGAAATTGACGCATATGCTTGCTTGGAGGTTTGAATGAAACCAAATCCAGGTGGTGTTATCACCGGAGACGCCATTGTAGACAGGGAGAAAGAAATCAACTCCATTTGGAGAGCTCTGCAAAACCAGAGTGTTGTGATTACTTCTGAACGGCGAGTTGGAAAAACCAGTATTTTAAGAAAAATGGAAGAAAATCCAAGAGATGATTGGCAGCCTATCCTATATATAGTCGAAGGAAAAAAACATCCTATTGAATTTATTGAGGGACTGTACGAAGAACTCGTAAAAAAAGACCTTCTGAAGGTGAAATTCCATAAATTGAAGAAATTTTATACAAAATATGTAGGAGGGAAAAAAATTGGCAGCTGGAAATTACCACAAATTATGGAAAATTGGAAACCGTTTCTTGAATCGATGATACAAGATATTATCAATACAGAGAAAAAAGTAATACTAATGCTTGATGAACTCCCTTTAATGCTGGCAAAATTTATTAAAGCAGAGGAAATTGGGCCACTGGGCAGCATGGAATTCCTGGATACTCTAAGAGAATTAAGAAATAAATATGAGGGTTATAAGAATATCTATTTCATATTTTGTGGTTCTATCGGAATTCATCTGGTTATAAAAGACTTAAAGAGAAATCATGCTTACAACTCAGATCCCATTAATAATATGAAAATAATTTCAATCGGCGGCATGGATGAGAAAGGTGCAAAAGAATTATGCGAAAAGTTATCGGAGGATGAAGATTATCAGTTTGATGAGAAACATAAAATATTTGATTATATTTGCCAGGAAACAGATCGTTTACCTTTTTATATTCAACATATATTTGATTACATCTACGAATCTGGTCAAAAGTATATTACAAAAAAATTGGTTGACGAATCCATTGATTATCTTTTAAACGATCCGAAGGATGAAAGATTTTTCAATCATTATATTGACCGGATAAAAACATACTATGACAAAGTAAGTCAGGACATTTCCTTATTAATTTTAGACAGTGCATGCAAAAAGGAATATTATTGGGAGGAAGATGATATTATCAACATAGTAAAAACCCAGATGGAAATTGATGACGAATCAGTCAAAGAAACACTACTTCTATTATGGAACGATCATTACTTAATAAGAGAAATAAAAAATGACATAAGAGCCTATAAATTTAGATACTCCATTTTACAAAAATGGTGGAAAGTGAACAGGGGTTAATTAAAATGGACGAAGGACTCAATTATCTACAAACTTTCAATCCTATTGAATCCAAAGCTGAATTGTTAGAAAAGACATTAATCGGTCGGAAAGAGTTGGTGGATTTATTAGAAAAACTCGTTATAGAGAGCGCTACCAGTGGAAACAAACATCAGCGATTGATTATTGGCCCCAGGGGCAGTGGTAAAACCCACCTCTTACGCGTTCTGTATAACCGCCTCTCCAGTAGGAGTGACGTCAAAGACAAATTAGAGATCGCTTACCTTTGTGAAGACGAATATGGAATCGCTGCTTTTCTAGATTTTATCATAAGAATATTTCGAGCTTTTATAAAATGGGACCCAAAAAATTCCAATTATCTTAACGAGGAAATTAATAAATTGAAAAAGGTCCCCATCAATGATCAAGAAAAGATAGCTGTAAAAATTCTGTTAAATCATATCAAAGGAAAGACCCTGTTGGTTATTGCAGAAAATATCAGCAGTATTTTTGATGGAATAGAAAAGGAAGGGCAGCGTAAATTAAGGGATTTGGTTCAACAATATCCCTATTTTACCTTTATGGCATCCAACCAGGCACTATTCAAGGATGTCCAATATGAAGATAAACCCTTTCATAATTTTTTCAAAATTACTCACCTGAAAAAATTAACACTGGAGGCGGCCATTTTATTTTTAAAATCCATTGCTGAATGGGAGGAAAAAGCAGATCTTTTGAAATTTTTAGATGAACCTGAAGGAAAAGGACGAATTCATGCTATTTACGATATCACCGGTGGGAATCACCGGCTGTTGGTTACCTTTTATAATTTCCTAAAAGTCGATTACAAGAATAGGCTTTCCTACTCATTTATAAAAACCATCAATGACTTGATTCCTTATTATCAAAGCTTTATGAACCAGTTGTCCGCACAGCAGCAGAAGATTGTTCAGTACCTTTGCCAAATCCGGAAACCCTCAAATGTTAAGAATATTGCAGAAAATTGTTTTAGCTCACAGAATACCATTTCCAAACAGATGTCAACTCTTGAAAAACTAAAATATGTCGATTCCAGACCATCTGGGAAAGAAACTTTTTATGAATTGTCAGAACCTTTATTAAGAATTTGTTTTGAAGTCAAGGAGAACAGGGGAGGGCCTGTTAAGTTGTTTATTGATTTTCTTGGGAACCTGTATTCGGTTCAAGAAATCAAAAAAAGATACATGCAATACCACATACTTTCAAAAATTTCGCAAGAGAAGACATCTGTAGATTTTTACGAGGAGCAGCGCTATTATAAAGAAACATTGAGGCTATACTTTCTCGATAAACTTGAAAATTTTAAAATGGATGAATTTGAAAAAACGGGAAAAGATTACCAGGTTAAAACGTACATTGAGGAATTAGAAAAAACTGAGGCATATTCTGAAATATTGGAATTCACAGCCGCTTTCCAACAAAAAGACAGGTATTTACTCTTAAAAGAGGCTGCCGCGTATGGGAAAACAGGAGAGATAGAAAAAGAGATTGAAGCAGCAAGAGCACTTTTGAGAGAAAACAGAAAAAATATCGAGGCATTGCTTCTGCTTGCCAAAGCATTGCAAAAAAACAAGGAGTTTAAAAGATCAGACGAATATTTCAATAAAGTTTTAAACTTTGACGAAAAAAATATTGATGCAATGAATGGCCTCGGGAGAAATCTCCTGCTTCAAGATAAATATGAAGAAGCGGAACGATATTTTATTGATGCATTGACGCTTGAACCTGATAATGTGGATTTCATTGAAAATGTTGGAAAAGCTGTTGGTGATCAAAATAGGCATCAAGATGCCTATAACTACTTCAAAAAATTAATCACATTAAAACCGGAATATTCTTTCGGTTGGACTCTGCTAGGGCAAGCTCAATATAATCTTGAAAAGACCGAAGAGGCAAAAGCGAGCTTTTTAAAAGCTATTGAATTGGATGAAGAAATATCAAGCCCTATTGAATACTTGGGCATCTTGTTGGGCAAGCAAGGGGATATCCAACAAGCATATAAGTACTTTGAAAGACTTACAAAATTATTACCGGAATATTCTGAAGGGTGGAGATTATTGGGATGGGCGCAAGAAAATCTTAAAAATATTGAAGAAGCAACGAAAAGCTATTTAAAAGCAATCGAATTGGATAAAGAAAACGCAAGTGCAGTTGAAGCTCTTGGTATTTTGTTAGGCAATCAAGGTGGTCATAAGCAGGCATATAATTACTTTAAAAAACTTACTGATTTAGCACCGGAATATTCTGAAGGATGGAGACTACTGGGGGATGCTCAATATTACCTTAAAAAAATTGAAGATACAGAGAAAAGCTATTTAAAAGCAATCGAATTGGATAAAGAAAACACTAGTGCAATTAAATCCCTGGGAATCTTGTTGGGAGAGCAAGGGGATATAGAAAAAGCACATAAGTACTTTGAAACACTTACAAAATTACTACCAGACTATTCTGAAGGGTGGAGACTATTGGGCTGGGTCCAGAAAAATATTAAAAATTATAAAGTAGCAATGAACAACTATTTAAAAGCAATTGAAATAGATGAGGAAAATGCAAGTGCAATTAAAGCCCTGGGCATATTGTTGGGCGAGAAAGGGGATTTCCAACAAGCACATAATTACTTTGAAACACTTACAAAATTAGTACCGGAATATTCTGAAGGGTGGAGACTGCTGGGGTGGGCTCAAGAAAAACTGAAAAATAAAGAAGAAGCAAAGAAAAGCTATTTAAAAGCAATCGAATTGGATAAAGAAAACACAAATGCTATTGAATATATGGGCATATTGTTGGGCGAGAAAGGGGATATCCAACAAGCACATAAGTACTTTGAAACACTTACAAAATTACTACCAGACTATTCTGAAGGGTGGAGACTACTGGGGTGGGCTCAAGATAGACTAAAAGATATTGAAGATGCTAAGAATAGTTATCTAAAAGCAATCGAATTGAATAAAGAAAATTCTGGTGCTATTCAAGGCTTGGGACTTCTGTTTGGGAATCTAGGCGACCACCAGAAAGCATATAACTATTTCAAGAAACTTACGAAATTGCAGGCAAGTTATTCTAATGGATGGTATTTTTTAGGTCAAGCTCAGTATAATCTTGAAATAATAGAAGAAGCAACGAAAAGCTATTTAAAAGCAATTGAATTGGACAAAGAAAACGCAAACGCAGTTAAAGCTCTTGGTATTTTATTGAGCAATCAAGGAGATGAACAGCAAGCATATAATCACTTTAAAAAACTTACTGATTTAGCTCCTGAATATTCTGATGGATGGAGACTGCTGGGGGATGCTCAATATAACCTTAAAAAAATTGAAGATGCAGAGAAAAGCTATTTGAAAGCTATCGAATTGGATAAAGGAAACGCAAAGGCTATTGAAGATCTGGGCATCTTGTTGGGCGAACAAGGGGATATCCAACAAGCAAACAAGTACTTTGAAAGGCTTACAAAATTAGTACCAGACTATTCTGAAGGATGGACACTGCTGGGGTGGGCTAAAGAAAAACTTAAAAATATCGAAGAAGCGAAGAAAAGCTATTTAAAAGCAATCGAATTGGATAAAGAAAACGCAAGTGCAGTTAAAGCTCTTGGTATTTTGTTGGGAAATCAAGGAGATCACCAGCAAGCATATAATCACTTTAAAAAACTTACTGATTTAGCTCCTGAATATTCTGAAGGATGGGGTCTCCTGGGGTGGGCGCAAGCGAGAGCTAAAAAAACAGAAGAGGCAAAGAGTAGCTATTTAAAAGCGATTGATTTGGATAAGAATAATATAACAGCATTTTCACAACTAGCAATATTATTAAAGGATAATAGTGAGTTCGAAAAAGCTTTAAATTATATCGATTTAGCCTTAAACCAAAATCCTGAAAACGCCGATTTTTTAAATACCAAAGGCGAAATCTATAGAGAAAGCAATCAGTTTGAAAAAGCAATACCTTTTTATGAAAAAGCAATAAAAATAGACCCTAAATTACATCTCCCATACTTTAACCTTGTATCATGCTTGATAGCATTAAATGACATTTCAAAAGCATTGTCACAACTTAAAATTGCACTGGAAGTATCTAGAAAAATTAAAACCACCTATATGATGATTCAGAGTTTGGAAGAAAATCTTTCCACTCTTTTAATTCGCGGCTCTCAAGAAAATATCTCTCGTTATCTAAAAGAAGCTTTGTTATTGATTGAAAAATATGATTACAGCGAACAATTTTTTAAGGCAATTCCCCAATCAATATTTGAAATTCTCATCCAACATGAAGAAATTGAAATGAAGCGATTTGAATTTATTGAAACCATACTCAATGAGACCTTTAAAGAAAATGAATCCATGATCGTTCCTTTAAAGTTTTTAAATATCGGCATCCGACACTTGAAGAAAAACGAAAAAAATGTACTGTTCCAGTTTACAAAGGAGGAACGAAATACATTTAAGAAATTTGTTTTAGATAAAATCGAGTAAAGCTGCTGGTCTCCGCGCCACCAATACTGATGAATTATGATTAAAGGTTTTGAGGGTTATCTTTTATGAGCTATGAAACCGGACGGCATCCGCTTGAGGCACTTGATGCACTACTTCCGGTATCTTTGGGGATGTGGATGGGCAGAATGAAAGAACTTAAAAACTTTTGACCTGCCCATCCTATGCTTTTCTTTTTGGAACTATTAATGCCTCCAAAACAGCGCAGCCAAAACCCTTTTTGAAAAAAGGGTTCTGGACTCCCAAAAACTTTTTATTAAACAGAAGTTTTTGCCCCGCTTTTTTCAAAAAGCGGGCCACGCTGTTTTGGAGGCATAATAGTTTTAAAGGTCCCGCTTGCCATAATTTGAATTGTTTGGTAATATGTGGGAACCATGCAGGATCCAGATACGTCATTACCTATTTATAAACAAAAGCAGCTCATCGAAGACACAATTGCAAAAGATCTCGTCACTATTCTGACCGCAGAAACCGGCGCAGGAAAATCCACACGCGTACCCCTGTGGCTGTGGCAAAAAAATAAAAAAGTACACGTCACCCAACCAAGACGAATCGCCGCCCGCTCACTCTCCCATTACCTGGCACGACTGACCAACACCACACTGGGAAACGAAGTAGGATACCAAACAGGATTTGACAGCAGACAATCCAAGTCTACGAGACTTCTCTATGTGACAGACGGTGTACAAATGATCCGGGAAATCAATGGACGCAGAGATTACGATGTATTGGTACTGGACGAGGTGCACGAGTGGAACCTGAACCAGGAGGTACTGCTCGGCCTGATAAAAAAAAACCTGCAACAAGGCATTTATAAAAAATCAGGTCAACGCGTGATAATAATGAGCGCTACACTTCAGGCAGAAAAACTCTCCTCTTTTCTAAACAAAGCACCGGTTATCTCTGTGCTGGGAAGAGGATACCCGGTCACATTACACCACAACGACCCCCGGTTCATCCTGCCAGACACAGCCCAGATGGTGGAGCTGGAACGCAATGTACTGGTGTTCCAACCAGGAAAACAGGAAATCGAAACCTTTACCGAAGACCTGGAACGAATGCTGGAGGTTGAGAAACTTAAGGCTAAAATACTTTCTTTGCATGCAGAACTCACTCTTAAAGAACAGGCAAAGGTGTTTAATCATTATTCTCTACCTAAGGTGGTGGTGGCAACTGACGTGGCACAGACTAGCCTGACCATTGATGATATCGATGCTGTGGTGGATTCCGGGATTAAAAAAGAACTACGAGTGGTAAAAGGGATCGAAGGTCTCTACCCCGTGGAAATCTCTCAAGCAGAATGTATGCAAAGAGCCGGTCGCGCAGGCAGGGTTAGAAACGGTCAATATTTCCTGTGCGCTGATGCGAGCATGCAGGACCGCCCCCCCTTCCCAGAACCGGAAATCCAACGGCTGAACCTGGAATCTGTGGTGCTGCGCTTAATAAAAATGGGTATCTCTCCCCTGGATTTCCCTTTCTTCCACTCCCCATCAAAAGCGCTGATACACAAAGCCATTAAACAACTGAAGATTCTGGGAGCTATCTCAGAAGAGCGAAAGGTTACTGAAGATGGGAAACAGATGGCTGAGTTTCCTGTCTCTTTACGCAGCGCACGGATGCTGCTGGAAGCCCAAAAAGGAAACCCAAAAGTGGTGGACAGCGCGATTAAATGCATTGCCATCCTGGAAACCAAAGGGATTGTCACCAAAGAGTCCGCAGGTGAAAAATTTTTAAACGCTCCCTTCCACTCCGACCTCCTGAACCAACTGGCTCTCTGGGAGTCCTATAAAAGAAACCGCAAAAGTATTAACCAGAAAAAATTTTCTCTGGCAAAAGAGATTTACCGGGAATTAAACAAACGATTGGGCATTACAGCACCGGTTAAAAGCGGCCTCTATTCAAAAGATATCCCGATGCTCTACCGAGCGATTCTCTCCTGTTTTGCAGATGAAGTTCATATTAAAGGGGGAGAAGATTACCAACGAGAAAACGAAATCCGACAGCTGGACCGGGACTCGGTGCTCTTTGAAACCAAACCAGAGATGCTGGTAGGACTGCCCTTTGACCTGATCATTAATCGGGAAAATATCAATACCGGCGAAAAAGAGGAAATGTTTATCCCATTAATAACCTTTGCCTCCGAACTGACTCTGGAATTTCTTGATGAACTTAAACCCTTTAGCTATTATAAGGAAGAAATAGTGAAAATCGAAAATTCCAAAGTGGCGGTCTTTAGGGAGTTTTACTTCGGAGGAAAGATTATCCAGGCCTTCACCTCTCCTCCCAAATGGGAAGATGAAAAAGAGAGAAGACATGTGATTCCAGAGGTTCTCAAATGGTTTGAAAAAAATAAACAAAAATTCGATGTCTCGAAAAGAATGGAAAGCGTGGAAAAAGATTTCAACGAAATCAAAACCATCGTCAAAGGGAAACTGAAACCGTTTGATTTTTATTGGAGGGGTTTTCTATCCAGGGAATTAAATACCCATTTAAAAATGGATGACCTGGACCTCTTTTTTAAATTTCATTCGGGCTACTCCCTGGTTAACCTGAAAAAACTCCTCCCTTACCCCATTATAAAAGAACTAAAGCAGGCCAAATGGCCCCATTTCCTGGAAACTGGCGGAGAACGTTTGAAAATCCTCTACATTAAGAAAAAAGCCTTTGTAAAATTTGATTACCCGCTGTTTGAAAAGGTGAAGGAGCAAGAATTGATCTTACCCACTGGTGAACGGGCGAGTATTATCCTGGACAGGCGAAAATTCTGGCAGTGGGAGCATGCGGTTTACGAGTTTAACCGATGGAAAAAACGCGATATTTTTGAGAAAAAATTGAAAAACAGTAAAAAACAAGGCCATGTAGAGGACATGCTTGAGGTTCCATTTCCACAGCCCTTTGTGGGTGGCAGGGGGAAAGAGAACACGCCGCTTGAATATTACGTCGTGCCCAAAGTCGAGGGGGAAAAGGTCTTTTTAAAGCATTTTTTTGAAAAGGAAAATGCACAAACTTTTTTTGATTCCACTCGCTCCCAATGGGAAGCGTATATCCGGCAATATAAAAAAAGTAAAATTGAAAATATTTTTAAACAAAAAGGATGGAAAGTAAAGTCATAAAAAAGAAAAGAGTGGGCGGTGCGACAAAACGTTAAACTTTATGGTATAATACTTCGATGAAGAGAGCACGAATAACCTATCCAGGTGCCTTTCACGCGATACTACGTCATGAACCGCGGCTATGACGGCAATACAATTTTCGCCGATCATCAGTCTAAAAGCCACTTCCTGGAATACCTGGAAGATTCAGATACTATTTTTCGGACAAAACCGCGAAGTTTGTGGATCAGGCTTTTGTTGATGGATTATTCAACTCCAAAGAAGAATTTCTGTCAGCCCTTAAGAAAGTTATTTGGGAGTTTGAGAGAGGAAAGAAATTAAATCTTTTCAGGTTGAAACCAATGTTATATGGTTCTACATACAATACATATCACATTATGAGCTTTACAGCTTGCAGTAGAAATTTGTCCCTTTTGCCCTGAGTGTTCATTTGATTCAAACTCATGCAAACGCTGATAATCTTTACGGGGCAATAAAACACATCGCAATCATACACTCCACCGTGGCCATAAGAAGTAAGCCCATGGATGGTTCTTTTCATTATCCCCAGGCCATAATCATAATCTGTTCCGCCTCTACCTTCATCAGCTGCTGCAAGCATCTTTTTAAGAGTCGATTCTTTACTGAACAGTTTCCCATCAACTAATACTCGGAAAAAAGTATTAAGTTCTTCCCATGTGGACACGATTCCACCACCACCCCAATCAAATGAAGTATTTACATCAGTAACTAAATCCATGGTGCTAAAGAAAGCATGTGATAATGGTTTATCTCCTCTCGGTTCTTCATAATATTCCAGATAACTGTTATCCATTCCTAGCCGGCCAAAATACGAACTTTTAACTGTGCATGATAGGTCTCAACTGTAACTTGTTCTATAATCATCGCCAGAAGCACATAGTTTACATCACTGTAATCAAAGTCTTCACCGGGTGGGGACACCACTTTCTGGTTTGACTGGTACTCATAGTACTTTCCCAGGATCTTGGCAGAACTGTATTGCATTTGGGGTTTTCCTATCACGCTAGGAATAAATCTGGGATCTTCTATATAATCTTTAATTTCGCTTGTATGGCAGAGTAGTTGTTCGACTGTAATTTGTTTGCCATAAGCAATCCCTTCATAGATATGTAAGCTGTCTATCTTGGCTATCGGATTGTCTAAAAACTTATCAATGGTGTCATCCAAATTGAGATATCCTTCTTCTATCAACTGCAGAACCACTGTTGCAGTAAAAGTCTTCGAGATGCTGGCAATCTTTATTTTGTGATCAGCAGTCATAGCTTCTTTTTTACCATCGGCCATACCGACGGCACCTTTAAATTTGACTTTGGGGCATTCCACAGGCAATACAGCGTTATGGATTGGATCTTCGCTTTCGACATAAATAACACTATCTGCCATGGCTTGAAGTTTTTTAGAAAGTTCATTTCCATCCTTTTGTTTTTCCGAACAGCTACAACCTGTAATAATGATTGCAAGCAATAATGTGCAGCGTGATTGTTAGAACTTCGCCTTCTATCACGGCAAAGTGAGGCTTTTCTGACCTCACTGCTCGTGATTCATGCTGTACAATATGCCTCCATTCAATAGATAAAGGGGATAAATTTTTTGGTTTTTCCCGCATATTCGTCATACTGATGACCGTATCGTTCTTTCAGGTGTTTATCCAGCCGGGGAATATGCAGGAAAATAAATCCACAGCTCATATATAACGGGATAAGAAAGATCCAGAGGCTTCCGGAAATCAGGGCCATCCCCGTCGACCAGACAGCATCTCCAAAATAGTTGATATGCATGGAATACTTAAACAGACCCTGGTCATAAATCTTTCCTTTATTTTTGGGGTCTTTTTTCCACTGGGAACGTATGACTTCTGAACCTGTGTTGAGATAAGACCCGATCACAAAGAACCCCACCCCGATGAACTCTGCTATTCCAACAGGTTTCGCAACCTGGCCGCCCAAAATAGCATACGCAGTGTGGATAAGAGAAAGCTCAATACACACGACGATAATCTCATTCCAGGGCATTGTCCGTTTCAGTAAATAAAAATTTGTCAGGCCCCACCGAAGAAACAGGATGAAGGAGGTAAGGAACACGAATATTCTTCTCGTGAGGTCGCCAGGAATCCAGGATTGACCGAACCAAGAGGATGTCGTACCTAATCCTCCGGCAAACAGCAGCCAGAAAACGAGTGAGACAAGGAAAAAATGATACACCTGCCAAATAATCCTTCTTACCATCGAGCGTTGATAATTCCCATGCATACGATTCTCCTTTTGTTGTGTTGAATCATTTGATTCCAGTTCATAGAGAGAGTGGAGTTCACCGGGTAAATTTTAGAGACATCCTCTCTTCCTTCTGTCAAGTAAAAAATGAACCATTGACGTTCACGCGTTGTGTCTTTGCGTTTTAAGTATTGAATAAGGGTATGATTATATTCTTCACGCTACTTATTATGTGCGTTCTAACAATAATTATACAGTCTGTATAAAACAGTAAACACAGGCTGTTTCCTTCTGTATAAAAGTTCATGCGATTTCTTGTATCGCACTTAAACTCTGCCATATCAACCTCCTTCAGGTCATGAGTTAATTGTTGCTTCTGGTTAATACAGTCTGTATAAACCGGATTATAGCCCATCCATCGGGCTGCGTACCCCATGGCCGGCTCTGTTCAAGACATGGGTATAGATCATGGTTGTGCTGACATCTTTGTGCCCAAGGAGCTCCTGGATGGTGCGGATGTCATAGCCTGCTTCAAGTAGATGCGTGGCAAAAGAATGTCGGAAGGTGTGACAACCGACATGCTTAACTACGCCAGCATTGCGGACTGCTTCCTTGACGCACCGCTGAAGAATCGTCTCATGAGTGTGATGCCTCGATCGAAGAGCTTCGCGTAATCGATCCATCAGCTTAGACGGTCGAACATTATTCACTGGCGTATTTGCCATGGTTGACCGGGAATCGAATTGTCTCATAATAAACTATCCCTCATGAACAATCAGGCTAGTTGTTTTAAACATTTATTCCTCAGCGCCAAGGCCAGATTAACAGATTTAAGCCACTTGTCCAGTACGGCGATTTGTTGGTTTTTAATATTACCTTTCATAAAATAATTAAATACATATAAAAGAACAAAATGTCAAGTCTTATTTCATTTTATTCCAATAAAACTAATAAATTTTCTTATTAACTCAGGTAAATTATATGCCGATAATAGAGGTAATGCGGTTTTTTTACTACCTGGAAAAGAAAAAAATATTAGCATAAGGAGGTTTTTTTTTAAATTTAAATAATTCGACGAATATAACGGATGAATGGAAAAACGATTTTCCCTTCAGTCTCTTTTTGTGCGCCCGGGTCTTGACAAAACTTGATATTTGAAATATAAATTATCTTGCGTATGCCATTGAATGTATGCCGAAGTGGTGGAATTGGTAGACGCGCAAGTTTCAGGTATTTGTGGGAGCAATCCCGTGGGGGTTCGAGTCCCCCCTTCGGCATATAAGTCTAATTGATAATTATTAATTGCTGCGTGATGAGTATTAAGTTGACAATTTTTTATCCGTGCCTATCCGCGCGAATCCGCGGCTAAATAAAAATTAAGCCAATGAGCAAAAAAGGACAGGTCGCTGTACTTTTATCCGGCAGGGGGTCCAATTTTGAGGCCATATACCAGACCTCCCTGAAAAATGAGGCCAATTTTGAAATTGCGGTAGTCATCAGTGACAAAAAAAAGGCCAGGGGATTGGAACGAGCCAGGGAGTTCAATTTAAACGCTTATTTCGTTTCTGCCAAAAAACTCAAACCCAAAGAGGTATACGAAAGAAAAATAATCGAGATATTGAAAGAACACAAAGTGGATCTGGTGTGCCTGGCAGGTTATATGCGCATTGTGGGTGAAACGTTGTTAAGCGCCTATAACGGCCGAATCATGAATATTCACCCCGCATTGCTGCCCTCTTTTCCCGGGCTGCACGCCCACCAGCAGGCCCTTGAACATGGCGTTAAAGTCAGCGGATGTACCGTTCATTTCGTGGACGCGGGCGTGGATACAGGTCCCATCATCATGCAAAAGGCAGTTGAGGTTAAAGAAAACGACACGGAAGAAACGCTGAGCCAGCGGATTCTAAAAGAAGAACATAAAATTTACTCGCAAGCAATTACTCTTTTTTTTGAAAATAGATTGAAAATTAACGGAAGACACGTTATAATTTTAATATGATGAAAAGAACAATAACAATCTTTTTAATAGTACTGGTTTCATTTGGTTTGTTGGCCTCCACATCGACTTCTGAATTTTCAGTAGATAAGGCCAAACGAGTCGACCAAACCTTAAAACGAATCGCCAAAAGAAACAGAAACACTCCATTTTTACGAAAAATCACCTTTTCCCAGGATGCGTTGAACTCGTACCTGAATATCTTTTATACCAAACGATATGCCCCTGAAGTCAAATACATAAAATTAAAACTGGAAAAAAATAATTTCGCCAGCGGCGTCATGAAGATAAAGCTAAAAGGTAAAAAATACGATAATGTACCTTCATTTTTAAGGGATATCGAGGTGGAGTTTGACGGTAAGGTGGAGTGCGAGCGATACCAGATGCGGTATCTCTTTGATAAGATAAAGATTAATGGCAACAGTTTTTCCCCAGAGCTGCTGGATGAAGCTTTTGGTGCGGCACAGATCAATGCCAAAGTCAAAAAATCAATGTTTGACTGGTTTGATCTTATGCCTGGCATTAAAAAAGTTATCGTCAGTTACAAAAAAATAACCCTTTTTTATTAATATTCATTTCTTATCAATTTGACCTTACGGCTCGATTCACCAGTAAATAACGTCAAAGGAGTAGGATCCAAATACCTCCAGATTTTCAAAAAGAATGGTATATGCACCGTTTTTGATCTGCTGCTTCACTTTCCTGTTTTATATATTGATTTTTCTAAAGTGGCAGCGAAAGTGGAATTGGGAATAAAGAATCTTTATCTTATCGAGATATTAAATTTCAGTTTATCGCACAATTACAGGCGAAGGCTCTCCATTTTAAAGGTCAATGCCCGGTTGGGAACGGATAAGGTCCAGGTTGTTTTTTTTAATAAACATTACCTGAACGATTTTTTTAAGAAAAATAAAAATGTGTATATATACGGAACATTCGAAATACGTAACAATACGTGGCAGGCCAACACACCTATTGTTTTTATGGACCCCCATATAGAACCGGTGATCCCCCTATACAACAAAATAAGCACCATTAAATCTGGTACATTAAAAAAGATAATCAAAAACTGTTTTGATGAGCTGCAGGACAGGGATGCCTTTGAGTTTTTCCCCTCGTGGATTTTAGAACATTATGCGTTTCCCGGTATTGTGGAAGCGTTTAAACATATTCATTGCCCTCAAACCTATATGCCTCAGCAGGTGCAGAAACAGAAACAGCGATTTATTTACAGTGAATTTCTTTTTTTTCAATTGGAGCTTCAATACATCCGTAATTTTTTCAAAAAAGTCCCCCGTACCAACCAATACGTGATCGACCGTGAGTGGCGGCAAACCATAAGAAAAAATCTTCCCTTTGAATTAACAGCCGATCAATGGACCACGTGTGAAGAAATGGCGGCAGATATAAAGCGGGACGTTACCATGCAGCGGCTGCTGCAAGGAGATGTAGGCACTGGTAAGACAATTGTGGTTTTTATTGCCTTATTCATGGCCGTGCAGAGTGGATTTCAGGGAGCCTTTCTGGCGCCCACGGAAATCCTGGCCCAGCAGCATTTTTTCAATGGAAAAAAATTCTTCAAATCCGCAAATATAGAAATTCTTACTGGTTCAATCGCTGCAAAGGAGAGAAAACGAATTCAGCAGCAGTTGCATGAGGGAAATATTGATATTTTATTTGGAACCCATGCGCTTTTGAATGAAAACATTCAATTCAAGAACCTCTCCATGGTGATTATCGACGAACAGCACCGGTTTGGCGTATCCCAGCGAGCCGCGCTCTATTACAAAGGGAAATCCGTGGACCTTCTGGTCACCACAGCCACACCCATTCCCAGGACCATGCTGCTTTCCCTTTACAATGACCTGTCGGTGTCTATCATTAAAACCAAACCCCTTGGCCGCCTTCCCATTATCACCAAAATCATTGATTCCGCGCGCAGGCACGCGTTTTACTTGTGGTTAAGAAAGAAAATTCAAGACGGAGAAAAAGCGTACATTATTCTGCCGCTGATTGAAGACTCGGAATTTTTTACCGAGCTGCGGTCTATTGAATCGGAGACAGAGTACTTTACAAACATTTTCAAGGGCATACCCATTGGAATTGTTTCCGGCAGGATGTCACAGGATGAGAAAGATACTGCGCTGAGTGATTTTGCAGAGGGCAAAACCAAAGTTTTGATTTCCACCACGGTAATAGAAGTAGGAATCGATGTTAAGGATGCTACTTTCATGGTGATAGAGAATGCCGACAGGTACGGGTTATCGCAGTTGCATCAATTAAGGGGGCGTGTGGGCAGGGGCGAATTGCAATCGTATTGTTATCTTTTTGCATCTCCCAATATCACCGAGAAGGGAAAGCATCGGTTAAAAACCATTGCCTCTACCACAGACGGCTTTAAAATCGCGGAAACAGACCTGAAAATGAGGGGTGGTGGAATCATTACAGGTTTTGAGCAGTCGGGCTACCTGGATTTTAAAGTGGGTAATATGCAGGATGACCATGAGATTTTTATAAATGCCCAAAGGGATGCCGCATTAATTTTAGAAGACCCGTCTCTTCAAAACGATCATATATTAAATTTCTTGTCTGAGATAAAAAAGAAATTAAAAGAGATCACTTTCAGTTAAATGCCTCCGGCGGCCAGGGGGCTCTTTTCGAGAAAACTGTCCCCTGGACCCCCGCAAAAGCTTTTTATAGGGGTGTTTGGCGCATGTCCCCTTTTTATTCCCTTGAAATTATAGTCAACCGAATTTCCTATCTTTTTATCAAAACAACACAAAAACACTTGAAAAAAAAATGAAGATTTATTATTTTATAGGGATAAGGAGGATAAATGATAAAGAAAATAATTCAGTTTTTATTGGTCGTTGTATTCAGCTTTAGTTTATTCAATTGTGCACCGCCGCCAAGACCCCGCAGTGCACCTCCACCGCCACCCAGTGAAGTTCGACCACCCAAACCCGGCCCTGCATACGCCTGGATATCCGGCCACTATGTATGGCGTCATGGTCACTGGCACTGGGTCAGGGGACACTGGGAAAAAGGAAAACATGGAAAAACCTGGGTTCCAGGCCATTGGGTAAAACGAGGAAGACGCTGGGTCTGGATCAAAGGTCATTGGAGATAAGAACTTTTGAGTACTTGTCAGGGAGGCTTTTCAGAACTTGTCATTGGAGAATTTTATGAACTTGTCATTGGCCTTCGGCGTCATTGAATTCTTTTGAGTACTCGTTAGGGAGACTTTTTAGAGCTTGTCAATAGAAAATTAAAAAACAAAAAACCTTTAAAGCTCTCAATGACAAGTATTCAAAAGTCACAATGACAAGCCCTAAAACCACAATGACAAGTACCTAAAAACTTCAATGACAAGCCTTAAAGCCACCATGACAAGTACTCAAAAGTCACCTTGACAAGCCTTAATAGGTCTTTTTGCCTGGTACCTTTTCCCCTTCTTTACTTCCCCTCTTTTAGAGATTCAACCAGTTGATTCTCATCTTTGGTAATAATGTTTTGAATCATGATATCACGGTCTTGCTTAAAATTTTCTACCTGGATAGGAGTTGTCCAGCGAACCTTTTCTAATTCAACGGCAGGAAAAGAACGTATTGTTTCCGCTAAAAATAATGGATCTGTTGTTCGTTTTTGATTGGCTTGCTGTATTACTTCTTCCCAGTTAAAAGAAAGATGGCGGCATATCATCCAGATATCGGCAATGTCTTTGGGACTCTTTTTATAAATAAAGGATAGTTTTTCCGTTAATATATTTTTGGGATTATCAATCCTGGAAAAAATAGAAGTCTTTTTGAAATCGCCAATGTGTGAATTTTTCCTGGTATGAATAAAATCACATTTTAATGGAAAATCGGGGTATCTTCCCAGTTCTTCCAAAGAGAACCGGGCAAAAGTTTGCGAAAAAACGGATGTTGAAACACGATATCCTTCTTCTTCTAGTTTTTGATGAAGTTCCTGCACGCTTTGGATGAAATCGATATCTCCCAAAGTAAAAAAATCGAGATCATCCGAATAGCGATGATTATAATGAAAACGGCTGAGAGCAGTACCCCCGCTAAGATAAAAGACCGGACCGGAACGATCGATAAATGCTAGAATTTCATCCTGGAACCGATACAGTCTTTGAAAATGTTCGTTTGATAACTTCTCCGGCAAGTGCATATTGTTTCCTTAAATCATCTACCCAAACCCATTTTAAAACTTCCTCGGACAAAAGTAATTGAAGATTAACCAAACCGAAAATATCGACCAATTGGTACCAGCCGACTGTCATTAACATTCGCGCTTTTACCTGGTCACAATCCAGGTATGAGATGTCTTTCCTGCCCAATACAAAATCGAAAAGGTCTTTACCGGAAAGCGAGTAGTTGTAATCCCAAAAAATGGTTGCCAGCGGCTCAAGGCTTGCATCCGGTTTTGGGTTCAGATTTGTTTTCATGTGATTATTATAAGTAATTCCAGTATTTTTTTCAACTTCTGCCCATTTTAAGTCCAATCAAAATGAAAAAACGACGTTTGACGTTTCCCGCCTGTCCATGACAAGTAATTAAAAACAACAATGACAAGCCCTAAAACCACAATGACAAGCCTTAAAGCCCCAATGACAAGTACCCAAAAGACACCTTGACAAGCATTAAAGGAACAATGACAAGTACTCAAAAGCCTCAATGCTGGTACTTAAATCTTCTTAACTACCACAAAACCAATATCGTCATGAGGTTCAGCAAAATTTAAGAGGTCCTCTTTCAGGTTAAAGTAAATTTCTCTGGCACTGCCGTTCTTTATACGCTTTAATGTCTCTTCCAGTCGGGAAGAGAAATAAGTGGTTTCTTTGTCAATGCCGTGTTCGGAGAATCCATCTGTATATAATAAAAGTATATCTCCCGCTCCCATCAGGTGTATTTCATAAACAAAGTATTTTCTCTTATAGCCCAGCACACTGACATTGCGGTCGGAATCCACATCTTCTTCAGAGGGAAGGGTTCCAATGGGAGGGAAACGATAAATCTGCTGGAAACAGACTTCAATCAATTTATCGTAAAGGTTAGAAAAAACCACAGGCAGGGGGTGGGCTGCATTAATAAATCGAAATTTACCCGTGTCTGCAATTTCGCCGTAAATGAGGGTAATAAACTTCGAGAGACTGGAGGAATTGAAGAACCGGGTATTAAGAATTTCAAACAAGTCGGCAGTCACTTCTCCATTTTGTTTTAATTCGTATTGGACGCCTGTTAAAAAGGCCTGGTGGAGCATGGCAACCAGTAGAGCATCGGTGATATTATGCCCTGCTGCATCTGCCAACAATATGCCGGCTCGCCGCTTGTTCATTTGCAGTTTTTCAGCTATTTCCTGCTGGTTGTCTTTTTGTGCTTTTGCAATTCGGCGATCGAGATCATACCGTTTGTTAAAATCAACATAAATAATATGATCTCCACCGGCAACACCATTAAAGGGAATGACTTCTCCATAAATATCGATGCCGTTTATTTCCGGGATCTCTCCAGACGAGGGTTTTAGTTGCGCGGCAATACCCCCAAAATTTTTTAGCTCATTTCTTAAAAATTTAAGCGTTTTATATACATCTGTATGTTCTCTTTCTTTTTCCATGTTCTTTATATATCCGAAAACTGTTAATCAACAGTTAGAAAACAGTTAAAAAACAATCGTCGAATCATAAAAAACCTCCTTTTTTGTTTCAGGTATTATATACCAAAAAAGAAGTTTTTTAAAGCCCCCTGTTCATCCAAAATCCACCGCCAAGACAGGCGGTGAATTTGTTCAAGGTTCAAGGTTCAACGTTCAACGTTGATGAGCTTAAAAGAATAATTAATTTTTTTAAGTACTTTGAAATAAACATTGAACTTTGAACATTGAACACCAAATCCACCATTTGCTAAAAATCAGGTGGTGGATTTCGGTCACTTCAATGGGTTTCTTATGTCTGTGGGAGATCGTCGTTTCGGGATTCCTTCCTGCCGCCTGCTCCTGCTTCTGTCAACCGCTTTGAATATCTTTTGTTTCTTATCCGCAAAAGATTCATCAATCTTATCATTCTTGAGATACCCGGCCAGCGAACGTATGGTATGGTAGCGAAACATATGGACCACCGGGATATCCACCTGGAAGGTCTCTTGTATCCTGTCGTTTACTTTTATCATGTCCAGGGAATTACCGCCCAACTCAAAGAAGCTGTCGTCGATGCCGATTTTATCCATTCCAAGTATATCCTTCCAAATGTCGGCAATTTTTTTCTCTGCCCAGGTACCGGGCATTGCGTAAGAGGTTTCCAGCTTCGGCCGTTGGCCAGATGGAAGAGGCAGCACTTTTGTGTCTATTTTTCCAGACGTGGTGAGGGGAAATTGGTCGAGCTGGATGAAATAAGAGGGTATCATGTAATCAGGAGAGGTTTGAGAAAGATATTCTCTTAATTCCGAGGTGTCGACGGTTTTATTCGACACGATATAAGCACAGAGGTGTTCGGTTTCACGTCCGGTTCTGCCGGTGGCTGCGACAACGGCTCCTTTTATATCTTTATAGCTGAGTAATCGATTTTCAATCTCCCCGGGTTCGATTCGGAACCCCCTGATTTTGAGCTGGCGGTCAATGCGCCCCAGGAATTCAATATTGCCGTCCGGCAGCCATCGGGCCAGGTCGCCGGTTCTGTATGTACAGCCTCCGGCGGCCAGGGGGGCTTTTTTGAAAAATCGCCCCCCTGGACCCCCCAAAAAACGTTTGTTTAGGTAATCCTGAAAATCCTGGTCAAATTTTTCTGCTGTTAATTCCGGGCGGTCTATATAACCACGGGCAAGGCCGTCTCCGGATATACACAATTCACCGGCAATGCCAACGGGCTGTATATGGTTATTCCTATCTAAAATGTGAAGCTTTATATTTTCAATGGGTTTACCAATCGGCACATTTCCATCACCTTCCCACCAGGATAAAGAGTACCCACTGGCATAAACGGTCCCTTCAGTGGGACCGTACAAATTTTCCAAAAGGATTTTTGTATTCCATTCTCTGAATCGATGGACCAATCCGGCTTGAATGGCTTCTCCAGCCACAAAGATATATTTCAGGCTGGATAATTTCCTTATATTTTGAGGATTTACAGCCGCTGCAAAAACATTGAACATGGAGGGAACAAAATTCACATGGGACACCGCCGCATCCTCAATGGCATCCAATATTTTATGCGGGTCTTTCTCCCCCCCAGGTTCCAATACAAACAGTCGGCCTCCACCCATAAACCAACCATATAGTTCTGTCACGGAAACATCAAAAACATAAGTTGTCTTTAGCAAATAAGTATCCGACTGGCTAAAAGGATATTTCCTATGCAATGCAAATAACACATT
>Ga0180438_10000825_pt1 | contig 56662 bp, 44 predicted proteins | sample SS_ome_12_FD_132455 | JGI IMG/M metagenome (GOLD analysis project Ga0180438, IMG submission 132455) | Hypersaline lake sediment archaeal communities from the Salton Sea, California, USA - SS_3_D_2 metaG | ecosystem: Environmental > Aquatic > Non-marine Saline and Alkaline > Hypersaline >... | reverse complement strand
CAATGGTGGTGTCATCTTTGGAAACCACCACTCTTTCGGCCCGGCCGAGGTCTTCAACCGAACCGCTTTCCAACTTGCGACCGGTTTCCTCTGAGATGACATTGGCATTTGTGAGGATTGCAATATCCTGGAGCATTGCCTTGCGGCGGTCGCCAAAACCAGGCGCTTTGACAGCGACAACATTGAGCATACCGCGCAGTTTATTCAGAACAAGGGTTGCCAGCGCTTCGCCATCAATGTCCTCAGCGATAATTACCAGTTCGCGTTTGCCAACCTGTACAAGCTTTTCAAGCAGGGGCACAATATCGGTTGCGGCGGAGATCTTCTTGTCGTGGATGAGTAGATAAGGCTCTGAGATATCCGATTCCATCTGCTCCGGGTCCGTGATGAAATAAGGCGAGATGTAGCCGCGGTCAAACTGCATACCTTCGACGTACTCGGTTTCGAATTCGAGACCTTTCGATTCTTCAACGGTGATGACGCCGTCTTTACCTACCTTATCCATAACTTCAGCAATCAGCTCGCCAATCACGCGATCCTGAGCTGAAATGGAAGCGACGTTGGCGATTTCATCTTTTGTGGTGAGGTCTATTGACTGCTTGTTGATCTGCTCGGATACAACTTTTGTGGCAGCCTCGATGCCGCGCTTCAGCAGCATCGGGTTGGCGCCAGCAGCCAGGTTCTTCATGCCTTCGACAACAACAGTGTGAGCCAGAACAGTTGAGGTAGTGGTGCCGTCGCCTGCAATATCATTTGTTTTGGTGGCGGCTTCCTTGAGCAATTGGGCACCCATATTTTCAAAAGGATCTTCGAGTTCAATTTCCTTCGCCACGGTTACACCATCGTGGGTGATTGTAGGGGAACCGAATTTCTTATCCAGGGCGACATTGCGGCCCTTCGGTCCCAGAGTAGTGGTTACAGCATTTGCTAAAATTTCCATGCCGCGCTGTAAACGGCGTCGTGCATCTTCTGCGAAGACTAATTGTTTAGCCATCAGTATTTACTCCTTGTTTTGTTTTATCAAATGTGGGGTTTATTCAAGAACGATTGCCAGCAAGTCGCTCTCTTTAAGAATGAGCAGTTTCTTGCCTTCGACCTTGATCTCTGTTCCTGCGTACTTGGCGAAAAGGACCGTATCGCCTTCTTTGACGTCCATGGGGATGTATTTGCCATCGTCATCCCTTTCACCTGGACCAATTGAAAGGACGGTACCTTTTTGTGGTTTTTCTTTTGCGGTTTCTGGAAGAACTATTCCGCCAGAGGTCACTTCTTCCTGTTCGACAGGTTCAACCACAACGCGGTTCCCTAAGGGTTTGAGAGTCATAGACATGCTTACCTCCTAAAAAAAATTTTATTTACACACAGACAAGTTAGCACTCAATTGTTTGGAGTGCTAACTTGTAATCAAATGATAATCAAATTGAAGGACTACGTCAAGGGAAGTTGGAGCGATTCTTATAAAATTATTACAATTATTTTACTAACCTTCCATCATCTCCCCTTCCGGGGTGCTTCCCGCATCAGGTGTGGTTTCCGGAAGAGTGGGTTCAATTGGCTCTGGTGTATAACCGCCTTCCAGCCTGCGGCATATTCCCTCGCTGTCTTCCACAATGCTCATCAGGGTTGGGTCGTCCGGGTATGAAGCCCGAACTTCCTGAAGCACCCTTATCGCCTCATCGCAGAAATTTTCTTCAGGACGGCTTAAGAAAGCCAGGTTAGTTCCATATTCAAGGTAGTAGTAAGCCACCTGCAGACTGGTCAACGGGAGACCTTCCACGGCCACTCCTCCAAGTTCATTCTCCTGGGCAGTACACCCCCGCACGGCGCATTTTAGAAGCGGCAGGGCGCCCTCATAATTACGGGCGCGCCTGTATATCAGCCCGAACTGGCCATAGGTATGGGCGCGGGTTGGATCAAGGTCTAATGCCTTTTCAGCATTAATGGAGGAGGCAAAGAACTGACCCTGCTGGGCATAGGTCCGGGCAATCTCAAGGTATGGCACCGGGTTTTCAACACCGAGCTGTTCTTCAATTTTTGCAGCCCGGTCGAAATACTCGAGTGCCCGTTCAGGGTTTTTGATACCTTCGCGGTAATTCTGGCCGATGCGGACATATAGAAATGTCATGTTGGGTGTAATCTCGGCAGCCCGCTGGTACTGCTGTATGGCGCTGTTGTACTGACCGAGCGTCTCCAGGACATACCCGTACACACGATGTGTGTCCATGGAATTCGGATCCTGTGAGACAGCCTGGGAGGCATATTTCTCAGCCTGCACCCATTTCTGCTGGTCGGCTAATATTTCGGCGTAGTATGCTAAAGCGAGCGCATTTTCGGGGTCAAGCTGAAATGCGCGGGTCGCTTCCCTTTCCGCATCAATAAGGATTTGTTCCTGTTCCCCGGTTGAATGCAAAGGATTGAAGGCGAACCAATCCAGCACAAATGCCCGGATTGCATGGTTTAAACTGTCTTCCGGATCCTTTTCAACTGCCATGTCTGCGGATTCAAGGGCTTCTTCCAGGCGCTGCAGCCGGTCGGTATCGCTGGGCAGCATGCTGGAAGAATATGCCTGGATGCGGGCTAACTCCGCCCAGGCTTTGGCGTTTTCCGGATCTTTTTCCAGGGCAGCTTTGTATGCATCGATCGCATCGTTGATGGGCGGTGTGCCATCACTGGCGGCAACGATGCCCGGGTCGTCAAGTTTACCCGCCTCAAAATATGCCTGCGCTTCGAGAAAAAGCGAATCTGCCATCCGGGTGGGAGTTGGGGTGGGTTCAAAAGGGGACTTGAGCTCACCGCGCTGGACTCTTAAAAGCAGCCAGATGCTGGCAAGAATGAGAGCCAGCAGAAAAGAGATTCTGAAAATATTCGGCCCTTTGCGACTCGGGCGGAAGGTGGGTCGTTTGCCCACAATTTTACGTTCCATCAGGTCTGGGTGTCCGGGGTGGGGGTTTCTTCTACACCTGGTTCGGTCGGGGGGGCTTCAGTGTCCGGGGGCGATTCAGCGTTAGCCTGGCAGACAGCCAGACCTTCATTAGCGTTGTAAATTGCGATCTCATCTTCGGGAACGCCAATAAGCAGTTCCTGGAAAACGGGTATTGCTTCAGTGCAGCGGTTCAGCCGTGCCAGGGCAAATCCATAGTACCAGTAATATTCTTCCACCCTTCCGTATTCCAAAGGTGTACCTTCAACCACGACGCCATCTTCCGACACACCTCCCCGAACCGCCAGCGCAAGCGAATCAATCGCCTTTTCGAATTCGTTATTTTTATAATATACAATACCCAGATTGCCGTGTAAACGCGGGTTGGTTTGTTCGACTTCTATCGCTTCTTCGGCGTACTGGGCTGCCTGGGCATAACGACCATCGGCGAAATAGGCTCGCGAAAGTTCGGTCAGCGCGACCGGGTCATACGGGTTGAGCGCGTAGGCTGCAAGCAGCACCTCCTGCGCCTGTTCAAGCTGCCCGAGCGCCTTGTAGGTGACGCCCAGATACAGGTGCAGGTTGGCGATATTTTTATTGATCGCGATTGCCGCCTGGAATTCATCCACCGCCTGTTCAAGGTTCTGGGTATTAAAAAGCACGATCCCGCGAATACGGTGGGTTTCGAGTAAGGTGGGATCAAGTTCCTGGGCGATTTTCGATTCGTTGGCGGCTTTTTCATACAGGCCAAAGTCGTTCTGATTAATAAGCATCTCTGCGTAGTATGCATGCGCCAATGCATTGTTCGGATCCAGTTCAAGCGCTTTTTTGATTTCCACATCGGCTTCTACGAATTTATCCTGGAATCCCAGCGCCCACCCCTGAACAGCGTGTGCAAGAGGGTTGTTGGGATTTTGCAGCAGTGCATTCTGGGTATTTAAAACCGCCTCTTCATACTCACCCATCCAGACCTGAATGCGGGCCAGGTTAATATAGTTGGAAGGGTTTTCCGGATTGACCCTGATAGCCTCTTTGTAAGCTTCCATCGCCTGGGTTAATTTGCCTTCATCAAACAGCTCAGAAGCCTGATTGACAAAAGATTCCGGGCTTTTTGTTTCGGTCGCGGTCGGAACAAAAAGAGGCGGCGTCGCCGGAACAACGACCTGATTTACATACAATGCGGCCCCGATTAATATTAAAAGAAATATGATGCGGAGCCAGTTAGGGCGGCGCCTGGGTTTGCGGGTCATATCCAGCTTCTTTCCGCGCAAATACATGCAATCATATTACCATTCTAAAAGAATTGCAGTCAAGCAGGATACCAGAAACCGGTTCGAACTATAAACTGCCCTTAAAGATAGGAATGACTATCCTTAACAATTGCGGTTTTTCTTGCTATGATTTGATTGCTTCGCTGGTAAAACGAACAATGCCGCATAATTAATATCCTTAAAAGGAGGGTATTGTGGATTCAAAAATACCGGTCGATAACCGTTCTGGATGCGAAACGCAGGCGGGATTGGAAGTTGAAGTATTTACTCTCTTCCCGCAGGTTTTTAAACCATATCTGGAGGCCAGCATCATCCAAAAAGCGCGGGCGCGCGGCCTGGTACAGGTAAATTTGCACAATATTCGTGATTGGGCCACAGACCGGCACCACATCACGGATGATGAACCTTACGGCGGCGGGGGCGGGATGGTTATGAAACCGGAGCCGATATTCGCGGCAGTTGAAGGAGTTCTGGGCAGTCCGGTTGAGTGCCCAATAATCCTGCTTACTCCACAGGGCAGGTTATTCACCCAGTCAGTTGCGCAGGAATTGATAAATAACGCTTCCCCTGGTTCGTGGTCAGAACCGAAAACCCAGGGAGACCGCCGTCTGGCTTTAATCTGCGGCAGATACGAAGGTGTGGACGAGCGGGTGCGTGTACATCTGGCGAGTGATGAGATCTCGATTGGCGATTATGTGCTTACGGGAGGAGAGCTGGGAGCCCTGGTAATGATTGATGCGCTTGTGCGGTTAATCCCCGGTGTGCTGGGCGACCCCCAGGCTGCTCAAAAAGATTCGCATTCGAGCGGACTGCTCGAGCACCCCCAGTTTACCCGACCGGCGGAATACCGGGGCTGGCGGGTGCCGGATGTACTGCTCTCAGGCAATCATGCCAGGATTGAAGAATGGCGCAGAGAGCAGGCGTTGAAAAGAACCTGGGAGCGGCGGCCTGAAATGCTGGATACCGCCCCAATAAACGATAGCGACCGCCGGTTTCTGGAAAAACTGGGGGAGATGGAAATCCCATGAATACAGCTGAAACGGTATTATCCGGGGTCCATGTAAAAGTTCACCTGGCTGCCGCTGGCAGACTGCAGGAGTCGATCGAAAACACGGCTCCATGCCCGTTAGATCTTAAGATGACCCTTCACTGGTTCCACAAAACCCTATCCGGGTAGAGGAGCGGATATATTCTGGAGAGTTATTCAAGAATTCTGGCGGACATTGCGGCAAAATTCAGGGTATAAACTTCCTTATCTGATTCAAGTTGGGTGTGTGATGTTAAATCCTTATTAGAATCTTTCCGTTCACCGGGGGGATTTCTTGACTGCCATAAACCGGCATGGTATCATCTTAATTGAGGTTTTAGCACTCTCTTATCGAGAGTGCTAATATATATAGGATAAATGAGTGAACTGACCGAACGTCAAAAAATGATCCTGGCGCTGATAATCCGGGATTATATTGATTCAGCCCAAGCGGTTGGATCAAAACGGTTGGTGGAAACCTACAGGCTGAAAATGAGCCCGGCGACGGTGCGCAATGAAATGCTTGCGCTTTCCGATCTGGGATACCTCAGGCAGCCGCACACGTCCGCCGGCCGGGTGCCCACCGAGGAGGGCTACCGCTATTTTGTTGGCCAGTTGATGGGCCACACCGAACTTCCATTAGAGACTAAGCGCACGATTGTTCACCAGTTCTACCAGGCCGGGATGGATGTCGACCGCTGGATGCGCCTGGCTGCTTCAGTGCTAGCTCACCAATCGCAAGCGGCATCGCTGGTAACCGCCCCGCATTCAGAACGGGCAATTTTTAAACATCTGGAACTGATCGGCACCCGCGGCAGACAGGTGTTGATGGTACTGGTTCTTTCCGGAGGAGAAGTGAGCCAGCAGATGCTGACCCTGGCCGAACCAGTAACGCAGGACCGGTTGAGCGAGGCAGCCCAGTTGCTGAATGCCCTGCTGAACGGCCTGGACACTGAATCAATCTCGTCCTTATCGATGAAACTTGATGCGCTGGAGGGGGATATTGCCCGTTTGGTAATGGATGATATGCGCCAGGCAAGCAAAGTGCTGGCTGGGGAAGTATATCGAGATGGGCTATCACAGGTGCTGGCAGAACCGGAATTTGAGGAAGCAAATTTTACCCGCAACGCCCTGCGGATTTTTGAGGAGAGGCCTCTCCTTGAAGATTTACTCAACCGTACAGTACTGTCAAGTCAGGCAGGCGGTGTCCAGGTTGTAATTGGAGGCGAAGGGACATGGGAAGAGCTGAGAAATTTTTCGATGGTTCTTTCTCGCTATGGGTCACCAGGGATAGTGACCGGGACTCTGGGAGTTCTGGGTCCTATTCGTATGCCATACGGGCGGACGATATCAACGGTTCGGTTTGTGGCGAGTTTGTTGAGCGAAATGGTTGAGGACAAGTTTGCTGATCAGATATAAGTTTTTAAATTACAAATCGACTTTTTATAAGGAATTTCATAAATAAAATGACTGATCAAGAATCAAGAGCGGAACTTAAGCAGAATGGGGTTGTTGATATCAATGACCAGGCAGAATCGAAATCGGATTCCCCGGATTTGATGATGGAAGAGGAAATGGTCCAGGTTGAACCTTCCGATGAAACAGTTCCCAGCGAGGAGCAACTGGCCCTGGAATTAGCGGATGCCCAAGAAAAAGCGCAGGAATACCTGGATGGCTGGCAGCGCTCCCGGGCGGAATTTGCCAATTATAAAAAACGAAAAGAGAAAGAGCAGGCAGATTCCTACCAGTACATGAAGGGAGAGATCATCAAACAATACCTGGAGATAACGGACGACCTGGAGCGGGCTTTGAACAACCGGACTGAGGAAATCAACCTCGCAGAGTGGGCAAGCGGGATTGAGCTGATCTACCGGAAAATGTTGAAAATCATTGAATCGGAAGGGATTGCTGTAATGGAAACTGAGGATGGCCTTTTTGATCCAAACCTGCACGAAGCAATTTCTTCGGAACAAAGCGAGCAATTCGAAAGCGGTGAGATCATTGAGGTCATTAAGAAGGGTTACATGATCAATGAGCGGGTACTGCGCCCGGCGCAGGTGCGAGTTGCGAGGTAAGCTGAAACCAACGGAATTATTTAGAAATAATAATTTGTCCTTTTCAAACAGAAACCTGGAGGAAAATAAATGTCAAAAATAATCGGAATCGACCTGGGAACAACGAACTCGGTGGTAGCGATAATGGAAGGCGGAGAACCGACCGTTATCCCTTCTGCGGAGGGAGAACGACTTGTCCCATCAGTAGTAGCGATCAGCAAGAACAACGAACGTCTGATAGGACGGGTGGCGCGAAACCAGGCGGTTGTTAACCCTGAAAATACGATCTTTTCAATTAAACGGTTCATGGGCCGCAAGTTTAATGATCCCGAGGTGCAGAGGACCGTATCGCGGGTGCCGTATAAAGTAACCGAAGCGCCGAACGGGGATGTGCGCGTGATCCTGGGTGGGAAGGAATACTCGCCGCCGGAGATATCGGCAATGATACTTGGAAAACTCAAGGCGGATGCGGAGGCATATCTGGGCGAGAGCGTAACCCAGGCGGTGATCACTGTCCCGGCTTATTTCAACGATGCCCAGCGGAATGCTACTAAGGACGCTGGAAAAATAGCTGGTCTGGAGGTGCTCAGGATTATCAACGAGCCGACCGCCTCCTCGCTGGCGTATGGCCTTGACAGGAAAGCTGATGAGAATATTGCGGTTTACGACCTGGGCGGCGGTACGTTCGATATCTCCATACTGGATGTAGGAGAAGGGGTCTTTCAGGTACGGTCGACCAACGGCGATACTTTCCTGGGTGGGGACGATTTTGATTTACGTGTTATTGATTACCTGGCTGATGAATTTAAAAATGAAAACGGCATCGACCTGCGCGAGGACCGCCAGGCCCTTCAGCGCCTGCGGGAAGCATCCGAAAAAGCAAAGATTGAATTATCCAGCATGATGCAAACGGAGATCAACCTGCCTTACATTACAGCCGACGCAAGCGGGCCCAAGCACCTGGTCACCACTCTGACCCGCTCAAAACTGGAGCAGTTGACAGGAGACCTGGTTGAAAAGTCGATCGGCCCTGTCAAGCAAGCCCTGAAAGACGCTGAAATTGAGGCTTCAGTTATCGATGAAGTAATCCTGGTTGGTGGTATGACCCGTATGCCAGCCGTGCAGGAAGCGGTCAGGAAGCAGTTCAACAAAGAGCCGCATAAGGGCGTCAATCCGGATGAAGTCGTTTCAATTGGCGCCGCAATTCAGGCAGGCGTGCTGGGCGGCGAGGTTAAAGATATACTGCTGCTGGACGTCACCCCTCTGACGCTGTCGATTGAAACGCTTGGGGAGGTTGCTACGGCGCTGATTGAGCGAAATACGACAATCCCCACGAAGAAGAGCCAGATTTTTTCGACTGCGGCTGACAGTCAGTCGCAGGTTGAAATCAATGTCCTGCAGGGTGAACGCCCAATGGCACGGGATAATAAATCCCTGGGGCGGTTCGCTCTGGATGGCATTCCCCCCGCACCGCGCGGTGTCCCTCAAATCGAGGTGACCTTCGATATCGACGCCAACGGCATCCTTAAAGTCACCGCCCTGGATAAGGCAACCGGACGCAGCCAGCATATAACCATTACAGCCTCTTCCGGGCTGTCAGATACGGAAGTCGAAAAAATGCGCCAGGACGCTGAAAAGTTCGCTGAGGAAGATCTGAAGAAGAAAAATCTGGTGGAAGCCCGCAATAACGCAGACAACAGCGCATACGGTGCCGAAAAATTACTCAAGGACCTGGGCGACAAAGTGCCGGATGATTTGAAGTCCAGGGTCGAAGCGGGGGTTGAAAAGGTCCGCGGCGTGATGGAAAGCGAGGATGCCGATTCTATCAAAAATGCGACGGATGAATTGAATGAGCTCATCCAGCAGGTTGGAGCGGCAGCATATCAGGAGGCTGGGCCTGAGGCGGGTTTTGAGCCAGAGGCGGAAACGGAGACCACCCCAGAAGGCGAATCGCCGGACGATGAGGATGTTGTAGACGGCGAATTCCAGGAAGCCTGACACCCATTCTAGAGCATATTGTTTAAGATAAGGCAGAAAAAAGCGGGAGAGGGCAGCCTGCGGATTTGAATCATGGAAAAAAGAGATTATTACGAAGTGCTGGGTGTATCGCGTAACGCAAGTTCGGATGAGCTGAGATCGGCGTTCCGCAGGCTTGCCCGTCAGTACCATCCCGATGTAAATAATTCTCCGGACGCTGAGGAAAAATTCAAAGAGATAAACGAAGCTTTTGCGGTCCTGTCGGATGATCAGCGCAGGGCTTCCTATGATCGCTTTGGGCATGCTGGCGTTTACGGCGCCAATGGTATGCCAGATTTTACAGTTGATTTCTCGGATTTCGCCGACATTTTTGGCGACCTGTTTGGATTTGGGGGCTTTGGACGGGCGACTCGCCGCACCAGGAATGCGCCCAGGAGGGGCGCAGACCTTCAGTACCGGCTTGACCTGACTTTTGAAGAAGCAGTGTTTGGGGTTGAAAAGGAAATTGAGATCGCCAGGGATGAGACCTGCTCCCGGTGCAGCGGCAACGGCGCAGAACCCGGCACTTCACCCAGCCGGTGTGCAACCTGCGGGGGCAGCGGCGAGGTTCGGAAAGTGCGCCAGACCATCCTTGGCTCAATGGTGCAGGTAACAACCTGCCAGCAGTGTAATGGTCAGGGCGAGACGATCGGGACACCGTGCCGATCCTGCCAGGGCAGAGGGTTGGAGAGAATTACACGCAACAAGGTGGTAAGTGTACCGGCGGGTGTGGACTCGGGCACCCAGATCAGGCTGGCCGGTGAAGGACAGCCGGGGGTAAACGGAGGCCCTCATGGCAACCTTTACATCGCCGTCAAGGTCAAATCGCACAAGTTTTTCAAACGCCGTGAGAATGACATTCTGCTTGACCTGAATATCAACATTGCTCAAGCTGCACTTGGGGCTGAAGTTGAAGTCCCAACGGTCGATGGACCGGCCCAACTTAAAATTCCCTCCGGCATCCAGCCCGGAAAAGTCCTGCGAATGCGCGGCAAGGGGATTCCAAAACTGCGCGGCAACGGGCGCGGCGACCAGCTGGTTGTGATTAATGTGGAGGTACCTAGCCGATTATCGGGCGAACAGAGAGAGCTTTTCGAAAAACTGGCTTCCAGCCTGGGCAGCGAAGTTAGCCCTCAGGAGCGCGGGATTCTGGATTGGCTGAAAGAAGCGATAGGCAGTTGAAGGTTTAATCCTAACAATTTCCCGGGGTATGTGAGGATTTTATTGTCCGGAGAACGGCTTCCTTGCATGGCCCGGGTTTTTTAACTCATGCAGGCAGGACTTATTAATTTTTCGTATGGCGAAAACAATCTGGCTTGAGATATCAATGGATGTTGAGGGCGAAATGGTCGAACCGGTTGCGGAGGTTTTCAGCAGGTATGCGCCGGGAGGGGTAGCGATTGAGAGTGTGCAGGGGTTAGCGGGCAGACCCGCGGCAGAAACAGGCGTGGAAAGCCCGGTTCGAGTAACCTGTTACCTGAAGAAAAACCATGAAGTCGAAGAAGTAAAACAAAAACTGGAAGAGAATCTGTGGTTCCTGAGCCGGATTAGACCACTGCCCAAACCCGTTTACCGGCAGGTCCATGAAGAAGATTGGGCTAATGCCTGGAAAGACCATTTTCATCCGATTAAAATCGGGCACAACCTGCTAATTTCGCCAGCCTGGAACAGGAAAAACCCGGATAGACGCATACAAATTATTATGGATCCCGGGATGGCTTTCGGGACTGGGGCGCACCCCTCTACCCGCTTGTGCCTTGAACTGATAGAAGAACTGCTGGTTGGACAATTAAGACTTGAAGATCAACTATCTTTCGGGAACCCAGCGGAGGGCTTCGATATATATGACATTGGTTGCGGATCCGGCATTCTGGCTATCGCGGCATTAAAATTGGGAGCCAGCAATGCATTCTGTGTGGATATTGACGCCACGGCTGTAGAATCCGCCAGGGAAAATGCGCATATTAACGCTGTGGCGGACCGTATGCTTGTATGTGAAGGCTCGTTGAGAGAGATACAGGAAATGCCTTCAAACCCGGAAAATAAACGCCTGATTCTGGTAAATATCCTGGCGCCGGTGCTCACCGACCTGCTTGAGCAGGGGCTGGCGGGTCTTGTTGAAAAAGGGAGTTTCCTGGTTATGTCCGGTATCATTGCAGATCAAATGGACGGAATTGTCAAAACTGCAGAACAAAAAGGTTTGTTCATCCGCGAACAAAGGGTTTCTGGTGATTGGGTGGCGCTCTGCGCCCAAAAAGGAACTGTCCCAAAATGAGTAAGCGAAAGGGTAAATTTACAAACCAGGAAACCGCGAAAGTTTTTGAATCGATCGCTGACCTGCTGGAGATAAAAGGTGAGGTGGTCTATAAGACCCTGGCTTACCGCAAAGCCTCCGACAGTTTAAACAGCCTGGGGAGGGATGTGAACGATATCTGGCAGGAAGGAAAATTAACCGAGATTCCCGGAGTCGGCAGAGCGATTGCGGAAAAAATTGACGAACTTCTTTCAACCGGGAAACTCGGGTTTCTTGAAAATCTTGAAAAGGAAGTGCCGCCAGGTTTGCTGGATGTTCTGAGAGTACCTGATGTTGGGCCGAAGAAGGCGGCGCTGTTCTGGCATGAAGGCGGGGTAACCAGCCTGGAAGAACTGGAAGAGGCTGCCCGGCAGGGCAGACTGCGCCAGTTGCCCGGTATGGGAGAGAAATCCGAGGCGAAAATCATAGCAGGTCTGGAGGCGCTTTCTCGCCGCAGCGGGAGGATTCCACTGGGGATGGCCTGGCCGCTTGCGCAGGAATTGATCCGCTTTCTGACTGGTATCCAGGGTGTTTTAAAAGCAGAAGCGGGCGGGAGTTTACGCCGCATGCGGGAGACTGTCGGCGATCTGGACCTGCTGGCAGCGGCTGAGAATTCGCAACTGGTGATGGATGCATTCAGCAGCCGGCCTGATGTGATCGATGTTTTGAGCAAAGGGGATACTAAAACAAGCGTTGAATTTAATAATGGAATAAGAGCCCAGCTCTGGGTACACCCTCCTGACCGGTTTGGTACAGCTCTGCAGTATGCAACCGGATCGAAGGATCACAACGTGCGGCTGCGGGAACTGGCATTGAAGCGAGGCTTATCGCTTTCAGACCAGTCGTTCTCCCGGGAAGAGGGTGAAGAAATCCTGTGCGCGGATGAAGAGCAGGTCTACCGCGCTCTGGATATCCCCTGGATACCGCCGGAACTGCGCGAGGACCGCGGCGAAGTTCAGGCGGCTATCGCCGGGAACCTGCCGGAACTGGTCACAGTCCAGGATATTCGGTCCGAACTCCACACACACTCAACCTGGAGCGATGGAACCCTGGGGATAAAAAAAATGGCGCAGGCAGCCCTGGCGCATGGATACACAGCCCTGGCGATAACCGACCACTCACAAAGCCTGGGCATTGCTGGAGGGTTGTCGGAAAAAGATTTGTTAGAGCAGCGCGAGGTGATAAAAACAGTCCAAAATGAACTGGGGGATTCGCTGTTACTTCTGCAGGGCAGCGAAGTTGAAATACGCGCCGATGGCAGCCTTGATTATCCCGACGAAGTCCTGGCGAACCTGGACATTGTTATAGCATCTCTGCACACAAGCCTGCGCCAGAACAGGCAGAAAATCACCGCCAGGTTGATTAAGGCGATTGAGAACCCGCATGTTGATGTGATCGCCCATCCGACCGGCCGGATCATACCGGACCGGGAAGGAGCCGATCTTGATATGGATGAGGTCCTGGCAGCGGCGCTTGAAAACGGGGTTGCGCTGGAGATCAACGCCAACCCGACCCGCCTTGATCTGAATGACATCTATGCCCGCAGGGCAGTGGAAATGGGCATTAAACTCAGTATAAACACCGATGCGCACAGCGCCAGCGACATGAATTTGCTCCATTTTGGGGTTGCGACGGCCCGCAGAGGATGGGTCAGCCCAGAGGCGGTTGTCAACACCTGGGATAACACCCGGTTGACCTCGTGGCTGGAAACGCGCCGGTAAGGGATTTATACCTGGTTTTCAAGACGGTGGACGGGATTATGTTATGATTCGAGACCCGGATTGGTTCCCGGGAATGTTAAATTAAAAGATAAGGTTTTCGTTATCTGATATATGATAAGGGATCGCAAGTTTTATTTTTTATTTTTATTTCTGTTCCTGGCAGCCAGCCTTGTTGTTCCGCTGTCCGGGATAAGCTTTCAGAAGGCTCAGGCGCAGGCCAGCGGGTATGATGTCATCGCAGCGGTAAATCAGCTTCGGGCGGCGAATGGCCTAACGCCTTATCAGGTCTCGGCGGCGTTGATGGTGGCTGCCCAGGGCCACAGTGAATATATGGCGTCAACCGGGTCAATTTCCCATACCGGAGCAGGCGGCTCCAGGCCGATTGACCGGGCCACAGCAGCCGGTTACGGAGGGGGCGCGAACGTGTTTGTATCGGAGAATATCGCTGCCGGTACGAACTGGACCGCCCAGGACGCAGTCCAGATCTGGCAGGGAGACAGTCTGCACCTGGAAACAATGCTCTCGTCGAATTACAGCGATGTTGGTGCAGGCGTGGCAGTTTCCGGGAATACTGCTTATTTCACCCTTTTAGCGGGCGGCGGGGGGGGAGGGGAAGGCAGTGGATCTGGTTCGGTACAGGGACCGCCGGATGTCACAATATACCCCCAGTTTACGCCGGTTGATACCGCAACCCCCCAGCCGGATGGTTCGATCATCCATACCGTTCAGGATGGACAGGCGTTCTGGAATATCGCCGCAATTTACGGGATTTCAACGGAAGAACTCCTGAAAATGAACAACCTGACCGAGAACACCCTGATATTCCCCGGTGATAAACTGGTGGTGAAGCTCCCCAATGATACCCCCACTCCCACTCCGGAAGCGACCGTGACGCCGTTTCCGGCCACCGCGACCAATCCTCCCACAAGCACCCCCACCCCGCTTTCTGAGCTGGAAATCTCGGCCACAGAAACGGCCCATGCCGAATTGATGGCTACCCTGACTCCAGCCCCATCAACCCTGAGCAAGTTGCTTCCTGACGGCAGGCAGGCGATTTTAATGGTGATCGGGGTGCTGGTATTCGGCGGGTTGGCGCTGGTAATCGCTGGGAGCGTTATGAATTTACGGGAGTGATTGGCCGGCTGGAAGGAGGGCTTATTCTGGCATCGGGGATAATTCCCTGTCCAGGAACCACTCACCTTCCCGGCGGTCGGAGCCTCGCGGGGCGCGGTCGTAGTAAATATCAAAATAGCGACCGGTGGATGTACGCACACGGTAAAAGTCCTGCCCCACTCCCCATGAACCTTTTTTAGCGGAGCGAGCGGAATGCCTGTCGCTCATGTTTCTGGCCATGCGGCCGCGCCGTTCGTAATTGTGCCATTCGTTCACAATCTCAAGGATTTTATATTCAGCTCCGCGCCAGGTAAAAGAATCCGGCGGACCGGTTATTTTTTGGAGGGTGGGAGGTGTTACAAACCCTACTTCGATCGGTTCGTTAATGAATCTTTTTTGGATGAACTCTGACATGTATGATCAAAAAGCCAGATTGTAGACCTGGATATTTTTTGGACCCAGGATTGGCAGTCTTAATTGGATACTGGTAAAATTTGAAGCCATCAGCCTGACCTGTTAAGATCTATGGATGTCACCCTGCGTCGTTTTCTGTTTACCTGTGGAACACTGCTGTTTTGCAGCTGCATCTGCTTGAGTACTGCCTTAATTGCAGCGGCTGTGATCTTTGGGTTGTAACTTTTGTTTGAAATCTTTTCGTTGAAAAATTACGCCGTGGTTCCATCTAAGGGCTGAATATCCCTATACAACCGCCTTCATCTCTGCCCAGTGCATCCCTCTGCGAGCATCTGTTTCGAGCGGGACATCAATTTTATAGACGCTCTCCATTATATTGCTCACCAGATGGGCGGTCGGGAGGGCGTCCTCTTGAGGGCATTCCAAAACGAGCTCATCATGGACCTGAAGGATTATCCGGGCGGGACTTCCATTAGATGCCAGGGCGCGGGCTGTTTCAAGCATAGCCATTTTCATAATGTCGGCGGCGGAACCCTGAATAGGGGCATTGATCGCCTCGCGCTCTTCCCGCATGCGAATATTCCGGTTGGACTGGTTCTTCAATCCCAGGAAATAGCGCCTGCGCCCTAGCAGCGTCTGCACATATCCCTGCTCAGCGGCAAGGCGGCGGGTATCTTCGAGGTAGGATTTGACGCCGGGGAACTGTTCAAAGTAAGCGCGCATAAAGTCTTCGGCTTCAGCCAGGGTCAGGTCAGTATAGCGGGTAAGGCCAAATGCGCTCATCCCGTAGATTAACCCAAAATTCACTCCCTTGGCGCGTCTGCGCTGGGCGCTGGTCACGGAATCAATCGGAACCTGGTAGATTGCGGCTGCCGTGGCGGCGTGGATATCCTGGCCGGCTTTGAAAGCCGCAATCATATTCCGGTCTTTGGCGACGTGGGCGACAATCCGGAGTTCAATCTGGGAGTAATCAACCGAGACAAGCTGGTTACCGGGCGAGGCGATGAAAGCATTGCGGACTCGTCTTCCCAATTCTGTGCGGATCGGTATGTTCTGTAAATTTGGATTGGAGGATGCCAGGCGGCCAGTCACCGAGCCGGTCTGGTTGAATGATGTGTGCACCCTTCCGGTCCGGCGATTGACCTGCAACGGGAGGGCATCCACGTAGGTCGATTTCAGTTTGGACAGTTCCCGGTATTCGAGAACCCAATCGACAACCGGGTGGACCCCTTTTAAGGAATCCAGAGTGCCCGCTGATGTGGAGTAAAAACCGCTGGCAGTTTTCTGGGTGCGGTCGGGCGGTTGGATCTCTAATTTGTCAAACAAAGCGGCAGAGAGCTGCTGGGGCGAATTCAGGTTGATGGGTTCTCCAATTTCCGAATAAATTTTTTCTGAAAGCTCAATTATCTGGCTGTCCAATTCAGATGACATTTGATTGAGGTAACCTGTATCAAGCGCTACTCCAGCCATTTCCATGTCCGCCAGCACTTCCACGAGGGGCATTTCGAGATCGCTGAAGAGAGAACCTGCATTTCTTTTATCCAATTCGGCCTGCAGTTCGGGGATCAAGCCAAGCACAACCGCGGCATCTGCAGCCGCATATGGAGCAGCTTTTTCAACCGGTACTTTAGCCATCGAGATCTGGTCCCGGCCTTTTCCAATCAACTGCTGGATGTCCGTCATTTTTATCCCCTGCCGGACCCAGGCCAGGTTTTTCAAGCCCAGGTTCCGGGAAGTCGGATCGATCAGCCATTCAGCAATCATCGTGTCAAAACCAAGAGGGGAGACTCGCAGTCCGCTGCGGGCAAGGATCACAAAATCGTATTTTAAATTATGACCGGCTTTGACAATTTCAGGCGAGGTCATTGGAGGCATAAGCGCCTCGATCACGGCTTCGCGCTTGAGCTGCGAGCCCTGCTGCCCGGTATGCCCAATGGGGATGTAGTACCCGGTGTCCGGTTGGACAGCCAGGGAGATCCCGACCAGTTCGGCCTGCATCTGGTCTGTGGAGGTAGTCTCGGTATCGAAAGAGATTACCCCAGCCCGGTTTAGTCTCTGGATAAGGTCGTCCAATTTTTTGGGCGTATCAACAATTATGGTGTCAAGTTCAGGGCCTGCGCTGACCTGAACCCGCGCACCTGTTTGATTATTCGCTTCTGGTTTTTCGGCAAATAAAGAGAGCTGCCCCGGCTCCTGGTGACCAGCCAGGCCGTACTTCTGCTCCAGTTCATTCAACCTGGAATGCAGTGTGCGGAATTCCAGCTCGCGAAACAGGTTTTCAACTTTATCGGGGTCGAACGCATCCGGCCGGGCCTGTTCCAGGTCAAGGCCGATATCCAATTCAACCACGATGGTGGCTAAATCCTGGCTGAGGTAAGCGTTTTCCCGGCTGGCCTCCAACTTCGCCCGGATATTCTGATTTAATTTGTCCAGGTTGGCATATATATTATCCAGGTTATCATATTCAGCCAGGAGTTTGCTGGCGGTCTTTGGGCCGATTCCGGCGACTCCCGGGATATTGTCGGAGGTATCTCCCATCAGGGCTTTATAATCCACAACCTGTTCCGGGCGAACACCGAGGGTCTCCTCCACGTCCGCGGGTCGATAATCTTTCGAATCTGCCAGGCTTTTTCCTGGCAAAGTGACAGTGATGCGCTCGTCCACCAGCTGCAGCAGGTCGCGGTCTCCGGTGATGATTTTTACTCCGAGGCCGTCTTCTACCGCTTTGCGGGCGACGCTTCCGAGCACATCGTCGGCTTCAAACCCCTCGATTTCAAGGCGCGGGATATTAAAAGCATCAACAAGCTGGCGGATGCGCTCAATCTGGGTGCGCAGCTCGTCGGGCATTTTTTCCCTAGTGGCTTTATACTCCGGGTATTTTTCATCCCGGAACGTCTTGCCGGTATCAAACGCAACTGCAATATAGTCGGGTTTATCCTGTTCGAGAATTCGCAGCAGCACACTTGTGAAACCGAAAACGCCGGCAGTCGGTTCCCCCGAGCTTGTTGTGAAACTGGAGGGCGCTCCGCGGGTTAAAGCGTAAAAAGTCCGGTATGCGAGTGCGTGGCCATCAATCAGGTATAGAATAGGCGGCATGGTTTACCTTTCCGTTTTGTAAAAACCAGATGCAGAGACGAGCAGCAGCAATCCGGCGGAGATCGGGGAAATCAGGAATCGCGCTAAAAGTGTATCATGAGGGAATTTGAAGAACAAGCCGGGGCAGAGAATCGCCCAGCTGGACTGTCAAAATATGCCCGGGTTATGACGTTAACAGTTTACGATTGACATTATTATTTGAACATGATATTTTACAATGCAGGATGGATTGGGATAAGAAGGTAGTCTTTTCTATCTGTTTCCCCATAATCCTGCTCGCTTCTTTGTTCTGGCAGGTTGATTCTGTGCGTGGGGAGGAGGATGAAGAAGGGCGCACAACAATAATCATTGTCAGCTACATCGAATACAGGTGGTGGTTGATTTCCTGGGATGAGCACAAAGTTTACTGCACAGTGTATGCTGATCATGAAGGGGTGCCAAACGCGGAAGAGGTCATAAGGGACTGCGGGGAAGAAATTGGATATATCTGGCGCTATACCCCTGCCTGCGAGGTAAATGAAGAAGAAGAAGGAAACCTGACAGCCGGCTGCAGGGGGTTTTACTTCCAGCTGGTGTCCTCCCAACCCGCAGAAAAAGAAGTGGTGGTAGACCTGCCTGAGGCGACGGTCTGGGTTGACCTTGAGGGATGTGAACCAATCCCGCCTACCAATTTCTGTGCGGAGATACCAAGTCTGCTCCTTATCGGAGTAGAACCGCTTCCAAACGAGCAGATAACAGCCATCCACGGCTTATATGATGGAGAAGCCTTCATGTGCCAGGATAGTTCATGCGCCGTTCCGCTTCGAGCGACGCCGGTTCTGGGGGCGGAAATAGAGTTCTGGGCTGAATCAAGCTTTGGCGATACCAGCGATCATTACACAGCGCAGGTGAGAGTCATCGATACGGGTGCCAACCCCGCGCCAGGCGGCAGCGGGTGGTATGTGGATGTGATCAGCACCCAGTGGGTTGGCGACCCCCTGATCAGCTGTGCAAAAATCTGGCAGTCCTTCCCGACCATCGGCGGACCTCCAGACTGGTTAAAAACCCCGGAAGATGACAGGTTGATCGCCACTGAAGAACCTTATTACTACCTGGCTGGCAGGCTGATTTCACAGGGATTGGTGGATGTTTCCGAATGCGTGACCGGCGGACTGCTGCCTAATGGTTATTCGGATGTTTGCGGGCTGGAAAAAGCCAGCCCTATCCTTGAGAAATGGCAGAACCAGTTTGATGCCCGCATAATTGAAGTGGCTCAGGATACGGGGATACCAGCCCAGTTGATAAAAAACCTGTTTGCCCAGGAAAGCCAATTCTGGCCGGGGGTTTACCGGGTGCCTTTTGAATTTGGACTTGGCCAGGTGACAGATACCGGTGCAGATACGATTCTGCTGTGGAACGATTCGTTTTACGAGCAGTTTTGCCCCCTGGTCCTGGCTGAAGAAACTTGCGAACAGGGCTATTTAAGTCTTTCAAAGGGTGAACAGGCGATCCTGCGCGGGGCGGTCGCGCTGCAGGCAAGTGCAGATTGCGTTGATTGTTTAACTGGAATTGACTTGACTCAAACCAACTTCAGCGTATCCCTTTTTGCTAACTTGCTCCAGGCGAGCTGCGCCCAGGTAGACCAGACAATCGCCAATGCGACCGGAGAGATTTCGGGTAGTGTGAGCACTTACGAGGATTTGTGGCGCTATACTATCGCCAATTACCATGCTGGCGCGGGTTGCCTGGCTTACGCAATCCACGAAGCCTGGTTAAATGAAGGGATGTTGAATTGGGAACTGGTTAAGAAATATTTTACGGAACCCTGCCAGGGGGTGATACCATACGTTGAGAAGATAACGGATGGGGATGGGCAGTTCAGCCTTGTATCGCCCGAAACAATTCCATAAGCTCATCCCACTCTTCCTGAAAAAAGTGCAGGGTTACATTGTTCATCACAAGGTGGTAGGTTTTTTCGCCATCCGGCTCATCGGCTATCCATGCCAGGTAATTTTCAGTTTCCGCGATGATCTCGGTCTCAGGCATCTGGGGTTCGTCTGTCATCATATTTCTCCATTCTTGAAATCAGGGCTGGTTCCGGAGCGCTTTAAGTTAAGCGGGTTTTGGATTGGGACTGGGGGCTGAATTAATTTTCGGATAATGACTCCAAAAACTCCATATTATTTGATGTGTGTGAAATTCGCTGGAGGATGGCTTCGGTTGCTGTTGCGACGTCCAGCCCAGCGCCGTGAGGCGGCGGGGTGATCATTTGATCGTACATCCGCCGCATCAACCACACCCGGGGGGTGATATCCGGGCCGAGCAGAAGTTCCTCGCGCCTGGTTGATGAGCGTTCGATATCAATTGCAGGAAACACGCGCCTTTCCTGAAGGCGCCGGGAAAGGTGCAGTTCCATATTTCCTGTGCCTTTAAATTCCTCGTAAACTACATCATCCATCCTCGAACCGGTGTCAATCAGGCAGGTAGCGATGATTGTCAGAGAGCCGCCATCCTCAATATTTCGAGCAGCGCCAAAGAACCTCTTCGGAGGGTATAGGGCGGAGGGATCTATGCCTCCAGAGAGAGTTCTACCAGAGGGGGTCACAACCAAGTTGTAAGCACGCGCCAGGCGGGTGATCGAGTCCATCAATATGACCACATCCTGCCCAATCTCAACCAGGCGTTTGGCCCGTTCGAGGGCCATCTCCGCTACCCTTACATGGGAAGTCACCGGCTCATCGAAAGTGGAAGAGATCACTTCCGCATCCACGGAACGGTCCATATCGGTCACTTCCTCCGGGCGCTCTCCGATCAGGGCGACCATCAGGTAGACCTCGTTATACATATGCGAGATCGAATTCGCAAGTTGTTTCAGGATGGTGGTTTTTCCGGCTTTGGGTGGGGAGACGATTAATCCACGCTGGCCGCGGCCAATCGGAGTAACCAGGTTGATCAAACGGGTCGCCAGATTGTGCTTTTCAAGTTCCAGGTCGAAGCGTATGTCCGGGAAAATGGGTATCAGGGATTCAAAAACCTGCCTGTGTTTTGATTCTTCCGGATCCAGCCCGTTTACACTTTCCACTTTAAGCAATCCATAGTGGCGTTCAGATTCGCGCGGCGGCCTTACATGTCCGATTACCATGTCCCCATTTCGAAGCTGGTAGCGCCGAATCTGGGACTGGGAAACGTACACATCTAAAGGACCGGGGTTATACTGCTTGAAACGCAGGAATCCAATGCCTTCACTCATGATCTCAAGGATCCCGCCTCTCAGTTCGACCCCATCCCGCTCAGCTTCAGCCTGCTGGATACGGATAATCAAGTCTTCCTTTTTTAATCTATTGGCGTTCTTTACATCCAGGTCTGACGCCATTTTTCGCAGTTTGGATAATGATGTGTTTTGAAGTTCAATTACTTTCATGTTTTTTCTCAATTGTTATAAAATCAACGATCTCCTTTTAATATTGGTTGAGGGTCTCCAGAAAAACCGGAAAAATGAATTTTGACCGCCTGAGCTGCCAGGATAATGCTCACAGGGTAAATATAATTGGTAAAAGTGGGAGATAGATTATTTAAACAAAATTGTGATACTGGTTGTATGCTGCTGGATTGCGGAGTATAACTGGCAAGCGCCCGGATATCCAGGTATTTATTAAATTCTGAATCGACCTGCCTGGAAGCGGGTTGGGATTCAAGCTTTTATTGACAATTTTCTTAACTTACTCCTTTGATTACAGGGAAAACTGTTGTGGAATAAAATATTATGGTCACCCCACCTGAGGCGATGAATGGAACGATATCATTATACTATTGCAGAAAAATCCTGGTAAGCTTCCCCTGATGAAAAAATTATACCACAGGAAGAGAAATTCCGGGTTGGAACCAGACCTCACAGAAAGCGTTTCCAGACCCGGACACCAGATGGGCTGATCGCAATGGAGATGTTCTTAAAGCGCGCTGAAGCTGCTTCAATTGCCCTGATCATGTCCCGGTTTGATTTTGTGATCGGGCCAGCAAGGATCGTAACACTCCCGCCTTTGCCGCCAGCGCCATTAACTTTCCAACCCAGCGCGCCGTGTGCTTCAGCTATCCTGATTATCTGTTCTGCGTCCGGTGCCACCAACCTGGGGTGCAACCTCTTTTGAGCTTCCAGGTTTTTTATCATCGCCTGTCCCAGGGCTGGCAGATCTCCTGCCAGCAGAGCATCCCGTGAATCAGAGGCAGCGGCGCGCAGATCTTCCAGCTTTACGGATCCCGGGCCTTCGATTTCGAGGTTCTTAATCACCATCTCGTGTAGAGCGGAGGAACTGTGTGATTTACCCACACAGATCAGGCTCAAATGTTTATCCAATTCCCAGATTAACTCTTGCGGGATGTTGAGCTGGTGGATATCGGCGTGGGGGTAGTCGTACATGTTAATATAATTCACGCCGCCATAAGCTGCGCAAAACTGGTCCTGAATTCCACTCTGCCTCTTGAGCAGTTCGGTCTCAACCCGGTGGGCGGTTTGGGCGATCTCTTTGGGATTCATCCGGCCGGGTGTGAGCAAATCCAGCGCGGACAGGAGTGCCACCGTCACCGACGCAGAGCTGCCAATCGAGGAGCCAGCTGGAACGCTGGAGTAAATAATCGCCTCGAGCTGGATTCCAGGCGGCAGATCCATGATTTCAAATGCAGCCTCCAGCAGGGGGTGCCTGTTCCATTGTTTGATTGCGGTATGCCTCTGGAGTTTATATTGATAACGATCCTTAAAGTTTTCGGCATTGATAACAACCAGATCCTCCTCACTGGATTCTTTATAAACCAGGAGTTGAACTTCCACACAGGGTGAAACCGCAATGTGGAAAACCGCCCCAGTTTTTGAGAACCAGGTGTCGGTCCAACCGCCGTTATCACAGATCCGAACTGGAGCACAGCTGTTTATTACAGATTCCGGCTTTAAGGGAAAACCCATTGAACCCTCATTAAATATGTATTGATTAAAGTTCACAATTCCAGCCCATCTGTATTTATAATCGAATTGTGCGGTGTACCCGGAGTGAGTGAATTAGATCAGCACAAAAACAACCTGATCGCTTACAATGAAGTATTATCAATGCGGTTATTTAAACCAGATTATAACCGCTGACCCGTCCGGTTTTGAATACCACCCGGGATACAAACCGGGACAGCGAAGGGAGCGGAGGCTTTATGACTTTGGATCAAGTAAATGTAGATGATGTGCTGGCGGAGCTCAGAGAAGCTTTGACTGAGGAGAACTGGAATCTGGCTGTGGAGATAGTAGAAGCGCTCAGGCCTCCAGACCAGGCGGAGGTGTTCCATGAGCTGTCTCCTGACTCCCAGGACGAACTTCTACCGCGTCTTGACCCTGAGGATTCGGCCGACATTCTCGAAGAATTGGAAGACGAAGATGCAGCTGAGATAGCTACCCGGTTAGAGACAGAGGATCTGGTTCCGATCCTGAAGAGGATGGAACCGGATGAGGCTGCTGACCTCCTGGGTGATATTGATCCCGCCCAGATGTCAGAAGCCTTATCTGTACTGGAAGACCCGGACGAGATTCGAACACTGCTGGAACACCATGACGAAACCGCCGGTGGATTGATGACATCCGCCAAAGTCGTTCTACACCGGGGCATCTCCGCCAGCCAAGCGATTCAACATCTGCGCAGTCTGGATCTAGCCTCAGAAGATATCCATTATGTTTATGTGGTTGACTCTGACAACCAGCTTGTGGGTGTCGTGTCGCTATACGATCTCCTGGTTTCGGAATCCGGAACCCTTATATCGCAAATCATGGGTCATGATGTGATTTCAATACCAGCCAGCGCTGACCAGGAAGAAGTCGCCCGCCTGATGTCGCGCTATGATCTGCTGGCTCTTCCGGTTGTGGATGAGGATAACCACCTGCTGGGCATCATCACCCATGACGACCTGGTGGAGGTTCTGGAAGATGAGGCGACGGAAGATATTTACCGCCTTGGTGGTATCCCGGAAGAACAGGATGCGAATGTGCCGGTAACAAGCGCCTTAAAAACCCGGCTGCCCTGGCTGGTCTTGAATCTGGGGACAGCAATGGCATCCGTTGCTGTGCTGAGCCTTTTCGAAAACACAATCGCCCAGGTAGCCATTCTGGCGGCATTTTTCCCCATCGTGGCAGGGGTTAGCGGAAGCGCCGGCACCCAGACGCTGACGGTGATTGTGCGCGGCCTTGCCCTGGGAGAAATCAACCCGCGGCGCGGCTTCAAAGCGCTGGGGCGCGAGGTATCAATTGGTATAACCAACGGCATTGTTATCGGCTTGCTGGTTGCGATAATCGCCCTGGTTTGGAAGGATATCCCGGCTTTGGGCCTGGTGGTAGGCGCAGCCACGCTCTTAAATATGATCGCCGCCGGGTTTGCCGGCGCAGCGGTGCCGTTGTTCATGCAGACGATAAAAATCGATCCTGCGCTTGCTTCACCTATCCTGGTCACAACGATCAGCGACACAATGGGTTATCTGATCTACCTGAGCCTGGCTACTCTGATGATCATTCAGTTCCTGGGATGATTTTCGGGCGACAAGGTCAAATGTTTCCGACTCTGATTGGGTGCTGCCGATTAGAGAACTGGAGGGACTGCAATATTCGGCTGATTACAGATCTATTAGTTTTATTGAGTGGTTTTCATAAAATATTCGGCTGACCGGAGTTATGTCTGAACGCACAAGGATAACATTTATCGGGCACTCCTCTGTCCTGATTGAAATGGATAACGAGCGGGTGCTTACCGACCCCTTATTGAGGAAGCGGATCTGGCATCTCCAGCGCCACCGTCCACCTGTTGCCCCAGAATTGCTGGCGGACCTATCGGCAGTTTTGATTTCACACGCCCATCTGGATCACCTGGATTTCCCATCGCTGCACAGTCTGGGATGGGAAAATAAAATAATTTCTCCGCGCGGCACAGCCCGGATACTAAAAAAAGGCGGGATCCAGAATGCAATCGAGATCAGCTGCGGTGAGAAAATTGAGGTTGGATCGATAGTAATAACAGCAACCCATGCAGAGCACGACGGCGCCCGCTACCGCTACAGCAGGCCAGCCGAGTCACTCGGATATTTCATTAATGGAACAAGCCGGATATATTTTTCGGGAGATACTGAGCTGTTTCCGGAAATGGCGGACATAGCGCCAAACATCGATGTAGCCCTGCTTCCTGTGTGGGGTTGGGGTCCGAACCTCGGTCCGGGCCATATGGATCCGCAGCAGGCAGCCCGGGCGCTGCAATTCCTGCAGCCGGAAATTGCAATCCCGATCCACTGGGGAACATTTCTCCCCTTTGGTTTAAAATGGTTGCTGCCGAGCATTTTGACTGAGCCTCCCCGGGCATTTGCAGGTTTTGCTAAAAAATTAACCCCGGAGGTCAGGGTTATTATCCTTGAGCCGGGAGAATCAATCGAATTGCCGATCAGGGAGTAAAAATTCCTGATGTAGTGTAAAATTTTAAAGAATAATCAGGCTGGTTTTGAGGCCAAAAATGCAAACTGAATGGAAATCTACCACCAGATATATTGTTGCGATCGGTCTGTTTGTGTTCGCATTAATTGTGATTTATCTCAGCCGGTCAGTACTTCCAATGCTGATTATCGCCGCGTTGATTTCACTGCTGGTCAGGCCGATTATTCTTTGGTTGAGTGACCGCTTCCGGTTCCCTCGCGGGCTATCGGTACTGGTTACCTATCTTTTGGCGGCGCTTGTTATCATCCTGGCAGCGCTGGTTCTGATCCCTTCTGCTATCAATGCAGCCAACTTTTTACTGAACCTGGACTACGAATATTTAATATCAAATATCTTGACTTGGACAGAAACCTCATTACGGACGGTTAAAACGGAAGGATTCCAGATTCTAGGTTTCCGCTTGATCCTGGATAGCATTATTGATCCAATTTTAAATGTGATTGTGGGTGCAGATTTGGCTGTATCACCAAAACTGCCTTCAATATCCACGATTATCCCATCGATCGGGCAGGTGTTTGCCTTGAGTTATGGATTCGCAGTTGAGATTGTGGGTACGTTATTTTCTGGATTTGTTGGATTTCTGTTCTTGATAATCTCCTCAATTTACCTCAGTATTGATGGGGACCGGCTTGTTGGTGCCTTCGTCCGGTCTGTACCGAAAGCTTATCGTCTGGAAGTTGAACAACTGCTGGAGAGACTGCAGGATGTCTGGGACGCATTCTTCCGTGGACAAATTACGTTGATGGTCATCATCGGTGCTATAGTCTGGCTTGGATTGACCATCCTTGGGCTGCCTGGTTCCTTTGCGCTCGGGATTATTGCAGGCTTGCTGGAAATCATCCCAAACCTTGGCCCATTTCTGGCAGCCATACCGGCGGTGATTGTAGCCCTGCTACAGGGTTCTGATACCCTGGCAGTTAATAATATGATCTTTGTCCTGATAATTATCGGCTTTTATGTGCTGGTCAATTTTATTGAAAACACTACGGTGGTCCCGCGGGTGATGGGCGGATCGGTCAAACTACACCCGCTGGTGGTGATACTGGGAGTTCTGGTTGGCGCATCAACCTGGGGTATCCTGGGAGCGTTACTGGCTGCTCCGGTGATCGCTTCTGGCAGGGAGATTGTCTCCTATCTTTATAGACATGTAATTGGAGAAAAACCGTATCTTTCTGCGCTGACAGGGCTGGAAAGCAAGGAAACTCCGCCGGAAGATAAAGCTGCAGAATTGGTGCAGCGCGTTCCTGCATCGGAAACAGAATCCCAGCATGATATTAAATCAGGGCTGGAAAAAGCGGGTGAAGCTCCTGCTGGTGAAAACAAGGGCAACACTCAAGGGGTCGATGAGAATCCATCTTGGGCTGATACTGAGGAGTGAAGAAATGCCAATCAGTCCCGCAAGGTTATATTAAATGAGCGATGATGCAAACAACGTCCAACAAAACAACAACCAGAACCAGATCAAGGTCGTAATCGAATCGCAGTCCTACAGCGTCGCCCCGGGAGGTAGCATTTCGATCCCGGTGATGATTAAGTTCAATGGCGACCAGGTTGAATCCCTGCTCATTAAGGCAGCCGGGATCCCTTCCGAATGGGTATATGTACCCCATCCTGTTTTACAGTTTGAACCCGGAGAAAAGAAGGAATTAATCATAAATATCCAACCGCCCGCTCTACCTGAGGGTCGGGCTGGAAGATACCGGCTGGATATTGAGATTGTAAGCCAGTTGAATCCGGATTTAAAATCAAATGCCCAGACCAGCCTGGTTGTGGCAGCTTACGAAGTAACCGGGGATATCAGTGTGTTGGTCGAATCAACACGGTACATGGCCCCGCCTGGAGGAGAGACAGGTATCCGGCTTGTAATCCGAAACATGGGATTTTTGGAGGACACATACGATACCCGGCTTGATGGCATCCCGGCTGAATGGGTGAGTAAACCCGCTTCCCTCCTTAGGCTGGCTGAAGGTGAAGAGGGTGAGGTTACTTTTAGTGTCCAGCCTCCGCCTTCCCCGCCAGGGAGAGCCGGGAGATACCCCTTCACGATCAGGATTACGGGGAAGGAAGATTCGGATCAATCTGTGGAGATCGGCGGTACGCTTACCGTTGCTGCATATGAAGTTACGGGCCGGATCGGGGTTTTAATGGCAGCGACCCAGTATTCAGTCCAGCCTGGGGAGAGGGCCTCCATCTCAATGGTGCTGCTGAATCAGGGTCTGACAGAGGACACCTTTAAATTGTCCATCGAGGGCGTCCCTGCCAACTGGGTATCCACCACTTCGCCGGTGATAAATCTTGCGCCGGGCGAGCATAAAGAAGTGGTGCTGGAAATACTGCCGCCGCGTTTTGCCCAGAGCCGGGCCGGAAGAAATTCGCTAGTCATTACTGTAACCAGCGAGCAGGCGCCTGAGCAGAAAGCCGAGGTTGAATGTGTGCTGACTGTTGCTGCATTCACACAATTCAGGAGCGAACTGCGACCTACCAGGATTGTATCCGCCCAACCTGGCCAGGTTTTAATCGAAAACCAGAGCAACATCCAGGAAAACTTTTCTATCCTCTGGCAAAGCGAAGAACAGGAGTTGCAGTTTTCCCCCTCTCCGGAACAGAATGTGCGTGTGCCACCCGGTCAGGTAGACGCAGTCCAGTTCCAGGTTCAACCACGCCGGCGCCCAATATTCGGCGGCGAATACGTGTATCCATATTCCGTGAGTGTGACATCCACAGGCGGCATCAGGATAATAAATGATGGAGAGGTCAGCGCAAAAGCATGGATTCCGTTCTGGGTGATCCCAATCGTGGCTGTATTGTGCCTGGGGCTGACCTGTATATCGGCTTTTCTGGTCCTCCAGAACCAGACCGAAAGATCGGGAGCAGCCCAGATCACCCAAACAGCTGCAGCAAACCAGACTGCGGCCGCGATAATCGGAGAGGAGGACACCGACGGGGATGGCCTGACCAACCGGGAGGAACTCGAATGGGGAAGCGATCCTCTGAACCCGGATTCCGATGGCGACCAGCTCCAGGATGGCCCCGAAGTAAAGCAGTTCGGAACCGACCCCTTAAATCCGGATACGGAAGGAGACCGGCTTTCAGACGGCGATGAGGTCCAGCGCGGGACCAACCCGCTCAATCCGGACAGTGATGGCGACCGCCTGATTGACGGCGAGGAGGTGGAGCGTTCCACTGATCCACTCAACCCCGATACGGACAGCGACGGCCTTGGCGATGGCGATGAGCTGGAACGCGGGACTAACCCATTAATAGCGGATACAGATGAGGATAAGCTGTTTGACGGTCAGGAAATCCAGCTGGGGACAGACCCGCTTAATCCGGATACTGATCGGGACCGGATGATCGATGGGGATGAAAGGCAGCCCTGTCCGGACCCACTTAACCCCGATACAGATGCTGACGGGATAATTGACGGTGAGGACCGCGATCCCTGCGACCCGGGCAATCCTTCGCTGACCGCTTCGGCTATCCCTCCAAGCCCGACATTGCCCCCGCCTACTGCCCCGCCAACCGGGGAGGCGACCGAACCTGCTGTAAATTTAGGACCGGGGAAAATCGCCTTTGAATCAAACCAGGGCGGGAATGCGGATATTTTTTTGTTGGACACTCAAAGCTTTGAAACGATACGTCTGACGAACGAACCGGGGGTAGATACCCAGCCTGCCTGGTCGCCGGATGGGAACAGAATCGCCTTCGCTTCCAACCGCAGCGGGAATTATGACATCTATATCATGAACGCCGATGGCAGCGGGGTCCAGAATATTACCAGCAACGCGATCGGGGATGACCTGCACCCAACCTGGTCACCTGACGGCAACTGGATCGCTTTTTCGACAGACCGGGACGGAAACCGGGAGATTTACAGCATTCAGGTCGGCGGTCCGGGAATCCATAACCTGACAAATTCGGCTGATTCGGAGGATTACCAGCCGCACTGGTTCGAGAGCGGAGGTATCCTGTTCGGTAATGAGTTTATCGTTTTCACGTCCGAGCAGGACGGCAATCCAGAGATTTTCCGCATGAACCCGGATGGTTCCGACCAGGTTCGCCTTACTGATAATCCAGCCGCAGATCACAGTCCAAATGGGTCGTCTCAGGGGGATCAGATTGTCTTTGTAACTGAACGGGATGGGAACCCGGAAGTGTACTTAATGGATATTGATGGTGGCAACCCGCAAAACCTGAGCGGGAATCTGGCCGCTGATCTGCATCCCGGCTGGGATCCGGACGGTGATTGGATCGTTTTCACAACCAACCGGGACGGGAACCAGGAAATCTATGTATATTTACCGGGCAGCGTTCCGCCGGTTAATCTTACCCAGGATCCGTCTGAAGATTTATATCCTGCATGGAAATGATTACTTAATGCCCTGATTTTTTCTACAATGAATATTCAGAGTTGAATTGAAGATTGGGAGGATCTTAATTTGTTTAATATTCTTTGTAATCGTTTTATTCACCGCAGGTCCCAGTGTTCCCAGTTATTGGGCTCGGCATTGAAGGTTTGGTCATTGGCATTCGCAATCATTACGGTATTTAGGCTGACTTGACCGGTTAAATATACACGCATATTAAACAGGAATTGGTTTCGAAACCAACTCCTATTTGTTGTTATTTTTTAGAAATTGATTGGTATGTAAGATTGGGCTAATTGTTGGCGTCTGAAAATTAAAAAAGTTTAGAAAAAAAACACGAGCAATTAAAAAAAACACCCTGGAGGAAAATTGATGAACCGGCTCGAAGAAATCAGACACGAGAAAGACCATTTTTTCCTGGAAAGCCCTCACAGCCCGCTTACCCATGAACAGAAAGCGAGTTTTGATGGCCTTGATTATTTCCCCGAAAATCTGGAACTTGATCTTACTCTGGAGTTGGAAGAGTTCGAGGATAAAGAGCAGATCACAATGCAGACCTCAACCGGAGATATCCAGACCTACCAGCGCTACGGCCTGGTCCAGTTTGAAGTTGGAGGTGTACCGGCGAGCTTAACTATTTACGCCAACCAGCATGGTTTTTTCCTTCCCTTCGTTGACTCTCTCGCCGGACAGGAAACATATCCAGCCGGACGCTACCTCGAACCTGAAGTTCTGCCCGGCGGAAATGTCAGGCTGGATTTTAACCTGGCCTACAACCCGTACTGCGCCTACAACGATATGTGGTCATGCCCATTCCCCCCGGCTGAAAACCGACTGCAGGTGCCGGTCAGGGCGGGCGAGAAGTTGTTCCAGAGCGAAGAAGCGATAAACGACTTGCATGAACAATAGAATGAATACTTAAAAAAAACCTGATCTATTTTCTGAACCGGATGTTCAACGATAATGCTGGAGGTAGATATGTGCCTCCAGCATACTTTGTTTAGGGACGATCGGCTCTTTTAGAAGCGATTGATAGTGGGTATAATCATCTCGTAAATGCGAAAATTATCTAAAAAACTATCGGGTTTGAGCCGGAAACAGTAATTTTCAAGCCATAAACCTTCGGGAGAAAATATGGAAATCCTTTGCAGCGCCTGCCAGACATTAAATCCACCGCAAGCCCATTTCTGTATGCAGTGCGGCAGACCGGTAGTCGCCCCCAGGGAGCTCCCGGACAGCAGCCGGGTTGTTATCACCGGCATGGGAGCTGTGACGCCGCTGGGACACAGCCTGCACGACAACTGGGAGGCCCTGCTCGGCGGGGTCAGCGGGATAAGCGAAACGACCCAGATCCCGAACGCCGATAAATACCCCTGCAGGTTTTCTGCTGGGGTAAAAAATTTCGATCCGGATGATTACATGGATCACAAACTTGCCCGCCGGATCACCGAATCAAGCCAGTACGCCCTGGCGGCTGCCAGAATGGCGTATGAGGATGCCTCGCTTGACGAGACCCAATTCGATTCAACCCGCAGTGGAGTTGTGGTGGGTACTGCCGCCGGTGGCAGCATTGTTGAAACGGAACAAGCGATGCGAAAATTGCTGTCGAACAGCCGAATCTCGCCGATAAAGTTTAACTCTGTCTGGCCCAATATGGCAGCATTTGCGGTAGCAAGCCGGCTTAACTTTTCCGGGTATAACGCCACGATTGTGACCGCCTGTGCCTCAGGGACCCAGTCGCTGGCAACCGCTTCCGATGCCATCCGGATGGGATATGTGGATATGGCTGCGGCAGGGGGAACTGAGTCAATCCTGAGCGAAGTTGCTCTGGCTGGTTTTTCCGGGATCGGCGCATTGTCCACCCGCTGTGATGATCCGTCTAAAGTTAGCCGGCCGTTTGATAAAGACCGGGATGGGCTGGTTCCCGGGGAAGGTTCGGCGATGTTGATCCTGGAGAGCCTTGCGCATGCCCGCTCACGTGGGGCGAGGATTTACGCTGAAATTCTGGGTTATGCAGTTGGGAGCGACGCCCGCCACGAAACGGAACCGACCCCAACCTCCCAGGCCCATACAATGAAGCAAGCAATCTCTGCGGCTGGCATTTCCCCCGAAATGGTCGATTATATTAATCCGCATGCAACATCCACCCCGGTTGGCGATGCCATGGAAACGGAAGCTATCAAGCTGGTATTCGGGGACAGCGCCTATAAAATCCCTGTCAGCGCGACCAAATCAATGGTCGGGCATATGCTGGGCGCGGCCGGGGCGTTCGAGGCGCTGGTCTGCGTTCTCAGTATCCGCGAAAACCAGATCCACGGGACGATGAACTATGAAACTCCCGACCCCGAGTGCGACCTGGACTACGTGCCCAACCAGCCCCGCAGGCTGCCGGTGAGGGTGGCGCTTTCGAACTCATTTGGTTTTGGCGGCCAGAACGCCTGTATCGTCCTGGGGGAGTATGATGGCAATTGACAGGTAGGCACTGCTCTCTTTGCCAACAATCAGCTCAGGTTAATCCGGCGGGTGATTAAATTTGCAACCGGTATCGCGCCGATTAATATAACTGACTCGCTTACTAGTACCAGCAGAGTAACTGTCACAAATAAACCGCCGCCCAGCAGATATAACATCAAACCGACCGCCAGGGAGGTTGTCAGCGCATAGGCAAACATTGGAACAACCGGATAGCGCCAGTATAACAGTCTGTAAATAAACCATGCCAGGATCCCTCCGGCGATATCGGTTGCCGGCATCCAGAACAACTCCAGAGGGCCGACAAACGGGCTTGCCAGGTTGGCGAAGAATGTGCCGATCCCGATCCCGAACGAAAGCCAGGGATTGTACAGCACGAATACTTTCAGGAACTCGGCAATCCTGAACTGGAGCGGCCCGTAACTCAGAGGCGCCAGGGCGACAGTCAGGACGGCATACAGGGCGGCGATAACCGCGATTAGAACGATATTTCGGGTGGTTACTGCGGAATTAAGTTTACGCAAACTTCTCCCTTAATTAATTCAATTATCTGTAAAGAGCTGTAAATCCCGCAACTCTGTTTGTCTTTTGAAGATTATATCTTTTTTGGTTTACAATTTCAGCCACCCTGTGAGACAAATGAAAGAAATCCGGCACCCCATCCGAACGGCCAGCCCTTACTTTGCAGTTTTCTTTTTGCTCGGCGCTCTTGGGTATTCCCTGCATGGAACCTCCCTTCCATATCTGGCTGACAGGGTGGGAGTTGAATTGACCAGCCTGGGATACCTGTTCTCGACAAGGTCATTCGGGTATTTATTGGGCTCGTTTTTTGCCGGCCGGCTTTATGACCGCTATCCCGGTCATAAGATAATGGCAGGTTTGTTGTTCCTGCTTGGACTGACGGCGGTATTTATCCCACTTTCACCGGCCGTTTACCTCCTGGCATTGTTGATGTTTCTGGCTGGAATCGGGGTGGGAGGCTCAGATGTAGGTGGGAATACGCTTGTAATGTGGAGGTTTAAGGACAGATCGGGGCCGTATTTAAATGCGCTGTTTTTTTTCGCAGGAGTGGGCGGGATTGCTGCCCCGCTGTTGCTGGAATTCTTTTTACGTCGGGATTTAAATTTTGAGTGGGCTTACTGGTTATTCGCGGTTTTGATATTGCCTGCAGCAATTTGGCTGATGATAAGACCATCACCAGGTATCCCAATAACGGATGAATTTGATGGTAAGGCAGCAGCAGATTACCGTTCAGTGATTTTGATTGGGACAATACTATTTATTTACGTAGGGATAGATGTCAGCTTTGTTGGCTGGGTGTACAGTTATGTTTTGATGACAGGGTCGGGAAGCAGCTCTCAAGCCGCAGCCCTAACTTCTGCATACTGGTTTGCAGTAACTGCCGGAAGGTTTGTGATGATAATTGTGGCAGCCCGAATTCACCCGGGGCCGATAATTTGGGCCAGCATGTGCGGGGCTGTTGTTAGTCTGGGTCTTTTCCTGCTCTTTCCAGGTTCGCTATCTGCAACAGCAGCGGGGACGGTGGGATTGGGCTTGTCGACAGCGGCACTGCTGCCAATGACACTGACCTACGCTGAACGAAGCATGCCAATTCGGGGAAGGATCACGGGCGTGCTGTGGGTTTTCGGCAGTACCGGGGCGATTATCACACCCTGGTTGGCAGGGAAATTGATGGGCTGGGCAGAGCCTATCGGGCTGGTGTACTTACTGCTTATTTATGCGGTTTTCGGACTGCTTGTATTTCTTGGATTAAATTTATATCAAAACCGTTCATCTGGTTTAAAGCAGGATGGTGGAACAATTTCATCCAACAGGTATAATAGCGGTTGAACATAGAGCCGCGGATTGATTTTATTAGAGAGAGGAAAGGAGAGAACCATGGCGGCAGATTTTCTGAATGATTTCGAAATTAACCGGTTGGAGGAGCTTGCAGCGGGAGAATTTCCTTATAACCAGTGGGCTAAAGCAATTCTGCTGCTTAATTGTGGAGCTTCATACACCGAGGCTGGCCAGGGATCGGGGCTGACCGCCCGCCAGGCGCGCTACCGTCGCGACAAATTTTTAAGGCAGAGATTGGACATGTTCCTTGGTGGAGCGGCCGGCGACTGGGTTTCGGCTTCAGCTGAGGGTAGTGTAACTGCTGTGGGTGAATCTCAGACTGATCCTGATCCAGGTGTAAAAAAGGGAAAATCGAAGAAAAAAACCAAAAAGAAAAAGAAAAAGAAAAAAGAAAAATCGAAATCCGGCAAAAAGAAAAAGTAAAAAGGGTAAACAAAGCAGAAATGAACCGGGCTCGATTTGATTCCGCCTGTCTGGCGGGAACGGATTAGGTTTCGCTGGGGATCAGCTAGTGGGTTGAAGTGCAGCGGCACCTGGTCCAAGATCCTTTATTCTTTGACAGCAATCGAGCACCGCCATGATTTCACCTGGGAACTCACCCGGTTTTCAGTTAGCGCCGCGGACGATTATCTGAACGCAGCTTTCCCGGCATGTTTGATTTTAGCGATCCACGCAACGACCAACTGGCATATACGGCGCCGGTTCTCTGATCATGCTGAATGGGATGGATTTTGACTCGCGTCCCGCAATCACCATTCGTTCACGTATCTTGAACAGGAAATCCCTCCCAGGCCATCCAGATATTGTTTCAGAAAGGCAGATTTCGGTTAGAATTAACGGCTTGGAATTATAAATTTTGAAAGGAAGGTTAATAAGTTATGGCAGGAAAGATTAAAGATATAGCTGCCGGTGTGGTCACCGGCGACGATGTGCTAAGGGTGTTTGAAGACGCGAAAGCCAACCTGTATGCGCTTCCGGCTGCCAATGTGGTCGGAACGAACAGCGTCAATGCGGTGCTGGAATCCGCCGCGCAGGTCAACAGCCCGGTCATCATCCAGTTTTCCAGCGGCGGGAGCGTGTTCTTTGCGGGGAAAGGTCTGGACAATAAAGACCAGAATGCCACGATTACTGGCGGGGTATCCGGCGCGCTTCATGTCCATACCGTAGCAGAAGCTTATGGAGCAAGGGTTATCCTGCATACTGACCACTGCCCGAAGAAGAACCTGCCCTGGATCGACGGGCTGCTGGATGCGGGGGAAGAATATTTTAAGGCCAACGGCGTGCCTCTGTACAGCTCCCATATGCTTGACCTGTCCACCGAACCGATCCGGGAGAATATTGAAATCAGCAAACGCTACCTTGAACGGATGAGCGGGTTGGGAATGACCCTTGAAATCGAGCTGGGTATCACCGGCGGCGAGGAGGACGGAATCGACCACTCGGATGTCGAACAGTCGCACCTGTACACGCAGCCTGAGGACGTGGCTTACGCATACGAGGAGCTTAAAAAGGTGAGCGATCGCTTCACAATCGCAGCCGCGTTTGGCAACGTGCACGGCGTTTACAAGCCGGGTAACGTCCAGCTTCGCCCGAGAATCCTGCACGAATCACAGGTTTACGTCCAGCAGAAATTTGGAACGGAGGAGACACCGGTATTCTTTGTGTTCCACGGCGGTTCAGGCTCCTCGCCAGAGGAGATCAGCGAGGCGATCTCCTACGGTGTGATCAAGTTTAATATCGATACCGATTTGCAGTGGGCATTCTGGGACGGCGTTCATGACTATTACAACGAATTCGAAGGCTATCTTCAGGGACAGCTTGGCAATCCTGAGGGTCCGGACAAGCCCAATAAAAAATACTACGATCCAAGAGCTTGGCTCCGGCGCGGTGAAATGAGTTTTAAAGCCCGTATGGTAAGGGCGTTTGAAGAACTGAACAACATCAATACCCTGTCGTAATATCTTTGTTGTTTGGATTGCATTTATGAATGCGAAGCAGGCGGGTGAAAACCCGCAGTTTAATTTTGAGGTTGAACTAAGGATCCTGTACCAGGCGATAGCAGTTATCAGCATTAATCCAGATGATAACTCTCGCTATAATTGACCATGGAACAATAATCGCGGGGTTAATTTTATGGAAGTAAGCACCAACGACCAGATGGTTGAAATGGTCAGCCGTACGTTTGCGCTGTCGATCAAGAAACTGCCCCGGTCATTGCGAGAAGCGGTAAGCCTGGCTTATTTGCTTTTCCGGGTTTCGGATTGTCTGGAGGACCGCCCCGAGATAGATGCAGAGCGCAAGGTATATTTGCTGGAAATCTGGGAACGCGTGCTGATAGGAAACGATCCTGCGGAATTATTTGTCTCCCGAATATCCGATCTGGATGGGGGTAATCCGGAAGTTTATGTCGCAAAACAGGCCGGTAGTTTGATAAAAACACTTGAAATGATGCCGCCTGAGCTTGGGGAGTTTATTAGGGACCGCTGTGGAAAATCGACTCTGGGGATGGCGCGCTGGCAGCGCCAGGGACCGTTAATTGATACGGTCGACGAACTGGATGATTATATGCACGAGGTCGCCGGCAGGGTGGGCTACCTGATGACTGATATTTATACCTGGTTTTATCCCCAGCTGAAAGTCAGGAAAGAGGAAATGCTGCCTTTATCACGCCAGGTGGGATTGGGATTGCAGACTGTGAATGTCATCCGCGGATTGCAGGCTGACCGGGATCGGGGCTGGATTTTTATGCCGCTGGAAATACTGGAAAGTGCCGGGATTAACCGCCAGCAGTTCTTTGAAAAAGAATTTGAGGGGCAAGCTTTGTTTGCCCTAGACCTGCTGATACAGAAAGCAGTGGAGCATCTGAAATACGGGTTGACTTATATTGCAGCCTTCCCGGCCCGCTTATACCGGGTCCGGATGGCAAATATCTGGCCGTTATGCTTTGCCTTGAGAACCCTGGCAATAAGCCGGGATAATCCCAAAGTGATCCAGGAGCAGGTAAAAATCAGCCGGGAGGATGTTCGGGAGATTATGCGAATAACATCTTTATTCGGATGGTCAAACCGCTGGCTGAGAGGCTACTGCAGCCGGCTGAACGGTGGTGGGTCTTTTTAGTTAAATTGGCTTGGTGGCCACTATCCCGGCGGAGAATATAGTGCCCGGGGGTATCCGCTCGTGGTCAACACCGGTCCCATCTTTGGAGGTCAGTACAATCTCTTTAAACCCGGCTGAGCGCAGCCCACGGATATAATCATCTATTTCCAGCGCCCCGGCAATGCACGCGCCCCAGGCAGCCATGTCGTTTTTAATTTCGCGGGGAAGTTCTCCAGCGGTAACGATATCCGAAACGGATATGCGCCCGCCGGGTTTGAGCACCCGGAATATCTCAGTAAACACTTTTGGCTTATCAGGCGAAAGGTTTATCACGCAGTTGGAGATTACCACGTCGATAATGCTGTCTTCAACCGGTAAATCTTCCAGATAACCCTGGCGGAATTCGACGTTGGTAATTCCCATCGCTGAAGCTGAGTTCCGGGCGCGCGCGAGCATCTCGGAAGTCATATCCACGCCAATCACATAACCCCCTGCGCCCACCTGTCTGGCGGCAAGAAAGCAGTCCAGGCCGCCGCCCGAACCAAGGTCGAGGACGGTTTCCCCTTCCTTGAGCTGGGCTGCGCTAATCGGATCTCCGCAGCCGAGCGAAAAGCCGGCGGTCTCCTCAGACAATGTGGACAACATCTCAGCCGGATAAAGCTCTTTTGCATAATCATCGCCACAGCAGGGATTATTCAAAAGGGCGCGCTGGGCGTACAACCCTTTAACGTTGAGGCGGATTTCGTCCGGTTGAACAGGAACGCTTTCGCCTGGCTGGCTGCCGCAGCAAGTGAAGGTTGAATTTATGGTTGGGTCGGTTTTTTTGTTTTCAATATTTTGTTCCACTCAGGGACTCCAATTAAATGAATTAACTGATCATATCGATTTTAATATCTATAGGTTTGGATAAAAAACCGCATCACTCATCCGAAAGGTCCTGTAAAACGCTTGCGCTTTTTGATTCAGGCGCCAGCACCTGGATTAGGTCACTGCAACAAATAGCAACCATGGACTGGTTAAGGCAGTAATAGGTGTGTTTACCTTCGCTGCGCAGGCTCACCAGCCCGGCATCGCGCAGAACCGCCAGGTGGTGGGAGACTGTCGGCTGCCTGACGCCGACCGCCTGGACAATCTCACCCACGCTTAACCATTTACAGCAGATTAGTTTCATTATCTGCTGGCGGGTTGGGTCTGCCAGCGCTCTCGCAAAGGCGATTGGTGAAGTCTGGTTCCTGGAGGCGGACGCATCGATATCCATCGATACGTATTCTAATCGATGATCATCGATATGTCAAATATCGAACTGAACCTCCATGCTGCTCAGTGAAGCTTTAACCTCCTGGATCATTTTCATGATAGTGCGTCCGCTCGCCCGGGGCGGGTTCTGGTTATTCTGTTCCAATGTAACTTTCCGGGAGCGGGAGGCCGGTCAGCTCCCCGAGGCAGCGTCGGTAATACAAATAATTTTCAAACGGAATATCCTCACGGATGCGGCCATCCAGCATGGGCAGGAAACCGCCGTCTTCTAATAGAGGCGGGATGTTGTTGTCGAGTTCCAGGCGGATATGGTCTTTGCCCATACGCAGGATATCCCGGTCAAACCCTCCGATTAAGCGCAGTCCCTGTCCGAACACACGCCGGATATCGAGGTAATCCATGGTCTCCATGTCCCGTTCAACCGCCCACAGGCAGGTCATCCCAGCTTCCAACATAAACGGTAATAGAACCCTGGTGTTGGCGTAGGTCCGGAAAATGATGGTTTCAACTCCGTATCGCCGCAGCGTGTCCATCACAGGCTCAAGAGCAGGCAGCATATACTCTCGGTACATCCTGGGAGAGATAAGCGGTCCGAAGTTACAGCCAATCGGCTCGCTAAAAATTGCAGCATCAATTTCTGTCCTGCGAAGGATTTTTTCGGCGGCGCGAGCGGCGAACTCGCCGTGCATCACCAGGGCCTGGCGGACGAACTTGGGATCGTCTTTAACAAGGCAGGTAACATCGCTGAAGGACTGCCAGTCTTCCACTCCCAGTGAAAGGAAAAATCCCGGGTGGACCCGCAGCATCAGGATAAATTCTCGCGATTCCCAGGATTTCAGTTTCTTCTCCCACTTTTTCGGAAACCGTTTCGGATCATCAGGATCGAGCAGGTTCCGGAGAGTTTTAAGACGGTTCTTCTTTCCGGCCAATTCCGCCAGATTTATGCCCGGTTCCAGTTCCAGCGGGATCTCTTCGCGTTTATCGAACCCGAAAAAATCCTGCGGATCAAAATCCCCAGGGAGACCAGCTGTCCTCCGCCAGGTCTTAACGACCTTTTTGCGGAGGCCTTCTTCCAGAAGCGGAGGGCGGTCAGGATCCCCATAACGAATGGTTTCTAAAAATCGCTCTCTGCTGTTCATGATGTTTGTAGTAATTAATATATAAATAAAGGTGCTAATTTCTCAGGCAGCCGCTTTTTCCATCAGGTCAAAGATTTCGAGCGGTTCGCCTCTTGTGCTGTCCCGGATAAGGGAAACGGCCTCATTCGGGCACAGCTCTACACAAACGCCACAGCCCATGCAGATTTCCTGGTCGACAGTCGCGCTGGAACCGACCACAGACATGGCGCCGAACTGGCAGTGCTGGGTGCAGTCACTGCACCCGCAGCATAATTCCGGATCAACCTGTGACACGTATCCGGAGGAAGCCAGCATGGGAGTGCCGCTGCGGTGGGCCTGCATGGCGCCGCAGCAGCAGGAACAGCAGTTGCATATGGCGTAAAAACGGCCCAGCATGGCATCTTTAAAAAAGGCATGGTGGACGTGGCCGCGCCTGTTTTCCGCTTCAAGTATTTCAACAGCCTCCGCCTGCGAGATCACCCGGGCTTTTGCAGGATGGTGTTCGACCACAAAGCTGGTGAAAGGTTCCCCGACTATCAGGCAGACGTCGAGCGGCAGGCATGGTCGCTCCCGTGAACTGCGGCAGGGACACTCCAGAGCGGCGATGTGATCCGGGTTGTGGAGAATAATATCTCTGGCGCGTTTGTATGGGATAACTTTTTCCAGGTCGGGCAGGTCAATATCCTCATTGACCGTGACCAGTTTGCGGGCTGATGCGAGCGGGACGACCTTACCGTGATAGGTGTCCGCAAAGGCAATTCTGTCCTCATCGAAACCGGGGGCTGAAACCGGGTTTGGCTTTTTATCCCCGTTGCGAGGTTGGAATATGCCCGTCCAGCCCCTGATGCGGTTGAAAACAGGACTTAAGGTTCTGGCGATGCGGTGCTCGCCGGTGCCGATGCCAATGTACAGGTAGGGCCAGCGGGCGTAAACGTAGCCATGAAGGAAATCGAACAGGGAATAGTCCCTGGCCCGCCTCGCCTCGCGGATAAATTCACGGGTTGAAGTTTTGATGGGGTTGGGTGGGCGCCTGTCTTTCATAATGTAAAACAGGGAAGATCAAAATTGAAAGTGACCTGAAGATTACTAAGGCAGGTTTACAAGTTATGTATGCTGCCTGCCCACTTTAATTATATAACATGTGGAAACTGCAATAAATCATATAAATGCATAATGATTGTCACCTGCTGTCAGGGTGTGAATTTATGTCTGTCCGGGCGCGGCTTTCATTTACAGGAAAATTCTAAAACGATTCAATTGTTTTATATATCCTTGCCAGCCCTTCCCTGACATAATCTTCAGCGAGCCCGTAGCTGATGCGCAGGTGCTGGTCCAGCCCGAAGTGATCTCCGGGTGCGATATAAGTATCGTGATCCCGCACCAGGCGTTCGACCAGTTCGGATGAATTGACCTGCTTCTGATAGCGTACGAAGGCAATTGCGGCAGCCTGGGGGGGGATGACGGAGAGCTGGTCTGGATGGGCGTTCACCCAGCGCTCTAGGATCTGGTATCCACTGCGGATGTACTGGCGGGTCCGCTCGATCAAGCGCGGCCGGATTTCGGGCGAGAGGGCATATGCGGCGATTTTATTTGCCATCATTGAACTTGAAATGGTGATGTAATCCTGCCTTGCCCAGATTTCTTCGACAAGCTCAGGTGAGGTGACAACCCAGCCGATCCGCAATCCAGGTAGGGCATAAGCTTTCGAAAGGCTGTTGACTGCGATGACACGTTCATAACGACCCCAGAATGATGGTGTTTGTTCGTCACCCTTATGTTCAGCGCCGGCGTAAACTTCATCCGCCAGCAGCCAGGCTCCGGAATACCGGGCAGCTTCGACGACCGCATCCATCTCCTCGGCGGTCATAATATGCCCGGTCGGGTTATTCGGATTGCAGACCGCGATCAGGCGGGTTTTGTCTGTCACGGCGGATCTTATATCGTTGGGATCGACAGACCAGTTCAGTTCTTCCTGCAGGGTAAATGTTTTTACATCAAGCCTGAAATTCCTGGCGATACCGTAGATCTGCATGTAATTGGGAAGCATGATCACAATTTCATCGCCCGGGTCCAGCGTGGTTAGCAGGCTGGTGAAGTTTGCCTGGGCTGCGCCGGTGGTTACGATCACATTCTCGGGGGTCGACCCCGGGTAGAGCCTGGAGATGTTCTGGCGCAGTTCCTCGATGCCATTTGCCTGGGCGTAATTCAGGGAAGTTTTTATCAGACCTTCGATAAAATCCGGGTTATCTTCAGCCAGTTCAACCAGCGAAAGCGGATGGACCCCGCTTTCAGACAGGTTGTACTGGACAACATTTTCCCATTTAGACATCACTCGTTCAAGCTGGAAAGGGTAAAAATTTTCACGCATAAATAATTCTCCTTATCTTTAAGAAATAGTATCCAAGTTTATCCGCCGATCTCAAGGTCAAGCCCCAGCGCGGCGCCCCGCTGGTAGGCGAGGCGGGCGATCTGGGTGTCCTGCACGCCAACGCCGGTCAGGTCGCAGATGGTGATTTGTTGGTCGTCAGTACGACCGGGAGACCTGCCGGAGATGATATCCCCAAGCTCGATCACTGAAGTCTGATCTGTCACCACGCCCGCATCGAAGGCGTGGTGCAGCTCTCCCAGCCGGAACACCTGCGATCGCAGGTCGCAGGCGATCAGGTCAGCCTGGCTGAAGACCTGCGGGTAAAGCTCCTGCTTATGTTCAGCATCCGATCCCATGCAGGTGATATGCAGACCGGGATGCAGCCATTCCGCCTTCAAGTAAGGCTGGCGGGATGGGGTGGTGGTGACCACGATATCGCTCTCATGGACGACCTGCTCGGCGCTGGAGGCCGCTTTTACACTCAGATCGAATTCCCGGGTCATATCCCCCACATACTGGCCGACCTCCTGCGGGTCAATCCCAAACACGAGCAGTTCCTGGAACCGGCGGACAAGTCTCAATCCGCGCATCTGGAAGCGGGCTTGCATACCTGATCCGATCACGCCGGCGGTTGTGATGTTTTCACGCGACAGGTGCCTTGCGGCGATTCCACCGGCAATGCCGGTGCGGACATCGGTCAGGTAACCATTGTCGAGCAGAACCGCTTCAGGCCTGCCTGTTTTTGCGCTGACCAGCACCATCATACCGCTGCCGGTCGCAAGACCCAGGGTGCGGTTGTCCAAGAAACCAGAGGCGATTTTAATGGCAAAATTTTCCAGCCCGTGGATGTATGCGGTTTTTACGTCCACCTCGCCGTTATTTTCGGGGACGTCAATGCGCATTATGGGTGGCACGGTCACCTCCCCCAGGGCAAGTTTTGCAAATCCCTCCGATACAATCTGCAGGGCTTCCTCTTCCATGCCGACGCATCTGCGGATCTCAGCCTCGTTGAGTATTTTCACCAGCATATTCTTGCTCCTATTCGTTTGAATTTATTATAGCCGTTCTGGCTGGCGGTTCCTCAATACCCGCTCAAGGATACCCAGGTCCAGGTTGCCTCCGCTGATTATCACTGCGATATTTCTGCCAGTGCCCGCGCTCCTGTTGTGTTTCAAAGCCGCGATCCCGACCGCGCCGCCGCCTTCCACCACCAGGTTATGCTTATCGAGGGCGAACAGCATCGCCTCAGCGATCTCGTCTTCAGTAACCAGGACCGTCTCATCTACGTATTTCTGGACCATCCTGAAGGTGTAGGTATTGTTATCCCCTAGGCCGCCGGCAAGCGCATCGGCAAGTGTGGGTTTCTCTTCGACCGCGATTATCTGCCCGGCTTTGAGACTCTCGTGCAGCGCCGCGCCCTGGTCCATGGTAATACCCACCGCGTATACGGAAGGCTTGATAGATTTGAGCGCCATTACGACCCCGGATAATAAACCGCCGCCCGAAAGCGGTACAAGTACCATATCGATTTCAGGCAGGTCTTCGATCAGCTCCAGGCCGAGTGTACCCTGACCGGCTATGATGTGGAAGTCGTCGAACGGATGCACCATGGTCAGCCCGCGCTCCCGCTGGATAACCAGGGCATCTTCAGTGGCTTCGTCATAGCTATTCCCGGTGATGATTATCTCCGCGCCCAGCTCGCGAATGGCGTCCACCTTGTTCTGAGGCACCGCTTTTGAGACACAGATGAGTGCTTTTATGCCCATTTTATTGGCAATGAATGAAACCGCCCGCCCGTGGTTGCCTGAGGAGACTGCGATCACGCCGCGCCCCTTTTCCTGCGAAGTGAGGACAGAGATTTTATTGGACGCGCCGCGCATTTTGAACGAGCCGGTATTCTGGAGAGACTCCAATTTCAGGTACACGTTAGACCCGGTTTGTTCGCTTAACCAGGGTGAGTGGACCAGGGGGGTTCGCCAGACCAGCCCCTCAATGTTCTTGCGGGCCAGAAAAACGTCCTTTAATCCGGGTTCGATGTACTGCATTCCCCTTCGCCTCCTTGATGGGTATCGTTGCGGTTGACCTGATAATTTTCCGGCGGGTGAACTGCCGGATGCTAAAAACCTATTGATTCAAGAAGTCAATTCGGATGGATAAATTGTGCTTCTGGGCCAGCCTGTTTATGAACCCTTCCTCGATCATCCCTGCCATTACCTGATTCAGCTTGAGCCGCAATTCTTTTGCCCCATCAGGAATGATCACGTAGACCGGGATTTCCCCAGCCTGTTCTTTATCCTGAAATTTCCCCGTTTCCCCGGCAGGTGGGCTGGTGAGGAAATAGGGGTCTGCAAAATCAACCGCCTGGTCCGGCTGAGGGGTGAGAATATTGGCTCCCGCGCCAGCATCCAGTTCGCCGCGGCTGACCGCGCTTACCAGGCTCTCATCCGACATATAAATAAATTCAATACTGACCCCCATCCGTTTTGCGATCTCCTCGAATAGATCGCCATAAAAACCGGAAGTTACACCACCTTCGTCTGGGATGCTGCCGGGCGTATAATCCACTGCAAGAGCAACCCGCATCACCCCATCTCTCCATATCTCTTCAAGCTCATTGGCTGGCTGCTTTGGACCGCAGGCGCTGGCTGAAGCGGCAGCCAGAAACAGAATGACAATTACAGGAGTGAATCTTTTTATTGGCATCTTCTAGTTTATAAACTCAGGTTTACCCGCGAGGTGAACCGCTGAAGATTGTTGCCCGGCTGAATTTGTGGATTTTAACATAGAATGCCAGGGCCTCACCGTCTCGCGCCCCTCAGCTGCACGAGCAGAACCCCAATCCCGGCAACAATTAAACCAATCCATTCTTTCGTGCTCAGGCTTTCCCCCAGGAATATCCAGGCCAGCAGGGCCACCTGAATCAGCATGGTGCTGTTGATGAGGCTTGACTCCATCGCTTCAAGGGTGCGCAGGGTATAGTTCCAGAGAGTAAACGCGAAGGCGGTATTCACGACCGCCAGCCAGGCGATGATCAACCAGCCCCTGGTCGATATGGCTGGCAGGCCCTGCATGGTGATCCCACCCGCCAGCAACAGCAGGCCTCCAACGCCCATGCTGACGGTTGTTACAGTTAGAACTGGGATGGCTTCTCTGTGGTTGATGTAGCGTCCCAGCACGGCTGAAAAGGCGTTCACAAGCATGCCGAAGATAACAATAAAAAGAGCCAGATATTGAGAGGCCGGAAAATCAACCGGGTAAAAGTAAACAACCGCGCCGCTGATTGACAGGATGATACCAAGCCAGCCCAACCAGCCAGGCCGTTCTGCCAGCCAAAGCAGGCCCATAAGGGCGACCACAAGCGTTGTAAAATTCAGGATCAAACTGATTGTGGCAGCCGGGAGATAGGCCAGGCCGAAAAACTGGGCTCCCTGCACAACGGTGTAAAATGTGACTCCCAGCAGGATCAGCAGACCCCACTGTCGAAACGAGAGCGATTTGAGCGGGCCGGTTTGCCGGGAAGCAAGCATATAGATAAACAGGCACAGGAAAGCAAGCCCGTATCTCAAACCGGCGAATGTCAAGGCCGGGATTTCCAGCAGGCCTAACTTTATCAGCACCCAGGAAGTCGACCACAGAAATGTGACCAGCAGTGCCTGCAGGACCGCGCCTGGGTGGGAAGAGAAAAAACCCCTCATTAAAATATACCCGGATAACGATATATGATGTACATTTACAAGAGCCGGTTTGATTATATATTATTTTGTCCTTGACAAATGGGGGCTGTATAGAGAAAATCCGGGGATGGTTTTAAAAGCCAGGTTTTTGTGGGTTATGCAAAGCACTGAACCGGGAATATGCGGGAGATGATGTATATATATGTCCCGGAAAAAATTACAGGTATACGGGTGATTTGAATATGGAAAACCAGGATAAACTGGATTTCAGGAAAGTTGTGCCAATCTTTGTCATTGTTTTGATCGACCTGCTGGGATTGACGGTCATAATTCCGCTGCTGCCTTTATATGCGGCCGGATTTAATGCCACCCCAGTTGTGATCGGAGTTGTTGGAGCGTCATATCCGGTGATGCAGTTTATTGGTGCGCCGGTGCTGGGTCGTTTATCGGACCGCTACGGGCGCAAACCGGTTCTGGTGATAAGCCAGATCGGGACGTTCACCGGTTTTATTATCCTGGGATATGCCAGCTCGCTCTGGATGTTGGTATTTTCGCGGGTGATTGACGGCATCTCCGGCGCAAATATCGCCACCGCCCAGGCGGTGATAACCGACAGCACAACCGAAAAGAACCGCACCCAGGGTTTGGGGTTGATCGGGGCGGCATTCGGGATTGGCTTCATCCTTGGCCCGGCGATCGCCTTTGGAGCGCTTACCGTAACCGGAAACAACTACTCCGCTCCGGCTTTTCTGGCGGCGGGTTTTTCGTTAATGTCGATCCTGCTGACGGTTTTCTGGCTGCCCGAAACCCTGCCAAAAGAGGAGCGCAACAGGACTCAAGGCAAACCGATTTTCTCGATTAACGCCCTGTGGGAGGCGCTTAACCACCCGGCAGTCGGTTTCCTGCTGGTCCTGCTTTTCGCCCAGCAGGTCGCTTTCGGCGGTTTTGAGCGTATGCTGGCGCTGTTTACACTGACCCAAATGGGGATGAACGCCTCCCGCAACGCGGGTATTTTTGTTTATGTGGGCTTTATTGTGGTCGTGGTTCAGGTTTATTTTTTGGGCCGCTGGAGTAAAAGGTTTGGAGACCGCAGGCTTGTCTACCTGGGCTTGGCGGCCCTCTCGATTGGTATGCTGGCGTTCGCCTTCACCCCGCGGGTTCCCATGCCGGGCTATTCCAGGGCTGAGCTGGAGGATGAGCTTTCGACTGGAGGCATCCAGGGGGCGGAGAGCACCTCCCGGGGGGAATTCGGGATCGACCTCCCTGAAGATGGGGGCAGCGGTTGGAATGGGATCGCCTGGGTACTGGCTTCAATGATCCCGCTTTCTGTGGGTGGGGGCGTCCTTCAGCCGGCACTGAACAGCCTGGTCACCAAGAGGGTCGAACACCAGGAGGTTGGGGGGATGCTGGGTATTTCAACCTCGCTGCTGAGTGCAGCCAACGTTATCGCGCCGCTGCTGGGTGGGGTGATTTTCCAGGAAATAAGTCCCCGGGCGCCGTTCCTGCTTGGGGGGGTTATCATGGCTATGCTGCTGGTCCTGGCTATTAAGTTGATTCGACCTGCAGAAAACCAGCTTTCAGCCAGCAATGTGGAGATGTAAACCAGATTGGGCTATAAATTTAAGGGGGATATTTCGCCGGACTCAGCAAAAACGATAAATAGGATCAACTGGTCTTGTCGATCATAATACCCAGCATGGTATCGTCAGCTTTGCCCATCCCGATCTTGCTGATCTGGCTGAGGTGGTAGATTGTCTGTTCGGCGGTTTTGCCGACAAAGCCTTCCATCTCTGTAATGCCGTGGTTGTTGATCGCCATATAGGCAGCCCGGATGGCGGAATCAGCCGAACTAGCGACTTTTAATGCACAGCCGCCCTTGGCCCCGTCACACAGCATTCCTCCCAGGTCGCTGATCAGGTTGTTGACCGCCAGGGTGATTTTTGCCATATCATCCCCGCACTGCTGGTAAACGATGGCAGAGGCTGCGCCGACCCCGGCCGAGATTGCGCATCCGCACAATGGCGACAGGTCGCCGATAAAGCACTTGATGTAACTGTTAATCAGGTGGGAGAGGGCGATGCTCTCGATGATGACGCTCTCCTTGATTTGATAGTATTTCCCAACATTGTACGGCACCAGGATCGCCACAATGCCCTGGTTGCCGCTGCCGCCGCTGGACATCACAGGCATGTTAACCCCAGCCATCCTGGCATCGGTTGCAGAAGCGGTCAGGATTTTGGAGGATGCGAAGATGTCGTCCGTGATAAAGCCTTTGCTGGTTAAGTCGGAGATAAAATGGCCGACTTTTTTCAGCCCCCGGCCGGCTTCAGAGATCGCCAGGTTCATTTCTATACCCAGCTTTATATACTGGCGGTCATCCTGGTCGAGGTTCCTGACGGTTTCGATCATTTCCTCGATCCGCATTTCCTTCAGGCAGGACCGGTAGCGCCGGTCGGAGGAACCCTTTTCCTGATCCGGGTTTGCGAAAATCAGGCTGCCGTCCTTTTCGAGGCAGACCAGGTTGGTGTGGGCGTGTTCGATTACCGCCCTGGCGGAATCCTGGCTGGTTTTAACAGAGGCTTCGATGTACAGGTCGGACCTGCTTTTATCCAGGTGGATTTTTGCTTTCCCGCCCCTGATAATTTCCTGCGCCCGGGACACAATCTGGGGAGTGGCGTGTTTAAGGATTTCCATTCTGGCATCGGGTTGATTTATCAAAGCGCCCAGTACGCCGGCGATCAGGTTTCCTTTTTCTCCGCCGGTATTGGGGACCGTAACCGCCAGGCCGTTCTTGTACACCCCCGGATCGACGGTGATCTGAATTTCCTGGATCTCACCTTCAGTCTGGGCAGCTGCCAGGCTGGCGGCGTACGCCACTGCGATTGGCTCTGTGCAGCCCAGCGCCGGAAAAACCTCGTGTTTTAACACTTCTTTGAGAAGGTTCATCTATTTGCCTTTACCAGACACCCCCCTTGTTTACTGCCAGCCAGCAGGTTTTGAACTCAGATTACCTGTTAGCTTTACGAAAAATTTTGGATGATATACCTCCAAATTATAACAATTTTCCTGTTATTGGTAAGGACTCCGCCAGGCTGAAGGTTTATAATATGACCCAGTTAGTCCGGCTTGTTACCCGGAGAGAGAGGTGTTATGGCAAGATTTTCTGTACTGCTAAACACATGGGACATTGTCAAAGAGATCGACCTGAAACCACTGCGCATGGAAGCTCTTCAGGGGTTGAATCTGGCGATCATTGGCGCGGAAAACAGCGGGCGCAAGACGCTTGCAGGCCAGTTAAGGCGCGATCCCGGGCGTGAATCGATCATCGTCGACACGCCTATCACGATCCTGGGATTGAGTGAACCCGACCTTGCCACCAGCGCTGACCTGGTTATCCTTATCCTGGATGCCCGCAAGAGCGATTTCACCCATGAAGCCGAACTGTCCCGCATCTGGACAGGAGCTAACAAGCCGGTGCTGGTCCTGATAAACGATTTTGACGCCGGGGAACGGCCAAAAATCCTGAAGCAGTGGGTCGATTGGAAAACCCGCCGTGTGGTGGACGGCTCGATCCTGGATGACAACTTCCTGACCGGCAGGTTTGCCCGGGCTGTGATCAGCCTGCTGCCGGATAAACTTAGCGCTCTGGGACGCTACTACCCGCTCTTCAGGGTGCCGATCGCCCACCACATGATCAACGACACCAGCCTGTCTAATGCAACTTACTCGTTTTCGACCGGGATCGCCGAGATTATCCCGGTTCTGAATATCCCGCTTACGGTTACGGATATGATTGTGCTAACTAAAAACCAGGCTTTTCTGGTATATAAACTGGGCCTGACGCTGGGATTTTCAACCGAGTGGCGGGATTACGTGACCGAATTCGGCGGAGTGCTGGGGAGCAGTTTTTTCTGGCGCCAGATCGCCCGCGGCTTGATCGGGCTGGTGCCCCTATGGGGGATTGTCCCCAAGGTTGGGATTTCATACGCAGGGACTTATGTGGTAGGTAATGTTGTCCTGTACTGGTACCAGAACGACAGGCATATTACGCGCGAGCAGATGCGAGCATTGTATAACGGAGCGTTGATGCGCGGCAGGGAACTGGGCCGCTCGTTGTGGAGGCGGCTGCCGGGCAGGGGGGTACTCAGGCTGCGTCTGCCAAGGCCGCGCCGGCGAGGGCTGCCGCGCCTGGCGGGCCGGCGCAGGGGAACGAGGTCAGGAAGGAACCTTTGCCAGGTGTGCGGAAGGCGCAACCCTAAAACAGCCAACTACTGCCAGTACTGCGGCGAGCCGCTGCCAGGTGGGCGGATAAAGGAGATAGCGGCGCCTGATTCAGCCGGGATGGAAACCGGATCGATTAATGGAGACCAGCCGGATGGTCAGCAGGTAAGATCTGACATAAGCAATAAAAATCCTCTAGGTTAGATAAAACAAATTATATTTCGAATTGTTTTGTATTCGGCTTTGGTGGGTATTTTGGCGGCAGCCTGCGCTCCCAGCGAAGTGAAACTGATTGCAGATGATGAAAACAGCTAGGTGGAGCTTAATCAGGGCCAGTTCCTGGCTGTAACCCTGGAGGGCAACCCGACAACCAGGTACTCGTGGGGGCAAGCTGACCTGGACGATCAAGTCCTGCGCCAGGTTGGAGAGGCGCAGTTTTCCCCGGATTCTGACCTGATTGGAACGGGCGGTTTACGGACCCTGCGGTTTGAAGCGCTGAATATCGGGCGGACAACCCTGGAACTTGTCTACCGCCGCCCCTGGGAGGGGGATAGCGAGCCTTTGAAGACATTTTCTGTCAGGGTGGTTGTCCGCTGATCTCAAGCAAAATCACTGCCAGGCCAGGATTAGCCGTAAAGGACAGCCTGTCCTGCGGCTGGCTGGATTGAGAGCCGGCCGTCCAGAAAAACAAAATACCGGGCTGCTAATTCTCATTTTAACAACCCGGTATTTTTTAACAGTATTCTTTTAATTTCTGGAAACTTTCAGGAGTTCTTCAGCTAATTTTCTCCCTGGAAGACCCTTCCAGATTAATAAATTGTCTCATTATCGAACCAGTTGTAACTGTAATAACCTTTTTTGGTGCTCTCTGTGCGGATAGCGATCCGGTCTTCATGTTCTAACTGGTAGGGAATTTCAACCGTCACAAGAAATTCCCCTCCGGGTCCGGAATAAAAATCACCGGCGTAATACCCGCCCTTGCCTTTGGTGCCCATCTTACCCATGTACACATTAAACTCGAGTCCTGGGGGGAAATTTACAGCCCGGAAGGTCACCGATTCCCCAGCCTGGACATTCTTAATTTCAATTTTCGGTATCCCTTCATATTTTTCTCTGGGCGGATATTCATATTTTGCATATGCCTTTGATCTATAGGTTGACTCGTTGAAGCTGTAATTGGGGAATGTTTCCAGGTCGGTGACCGCGTCCGGGTATTTAGTCACCCGGATGGTCAGGGGCGAGTAACCTCTCAGCTGGTGGGGGATCGGGATAGTCGCTTTGAAAGAGCCGCCATTGTTTAACTGGTCCGAGTAGACCCACTGTCCGCCGTCATAACGCATTTCAACCTGGAAGTTGGAATCGTGCGGGAAACTGTTCGCCTGGATGGTAACGTCCCGGTCTTCTCGCACCCGGATCACCGAAAAATTCCAATCCCGGATCGAATCATCCGAGTAGTATTTTTGGTAATATCCCATGTTGTAGCAGTCTTTATTCCATTCTTCGCAGTCGCAAGAATATCCCTTGTGCGTTTTCCAGTATTCATCATCATGATCATAACAATCGCAATCGGGTAGGTAATCATATTCATAATCTTTGTGATAATACTGGTAACTGCATTTGCTGGCAGCATCATATTTGTAACACGTGTCAACGTCATACCAGTCGTCACACACCGGATCATTATCATGGTGATAATAGGCATCGTATTGATGAGGATGGTGATTGTATGGGTCGGAGTAACTGTAATGAGGTGTGGAATAGCCAGAGCTGGGAATATAACGGGCGCTGGGTGGCACGCCGGGTTTCTGGTAGTAATATGCTGAAGAGCTATCGCTGCCCGTTTCCACACACAGGCGCTGCCCGGTGTAAACTCGCTGAGGGTTCGAGAGTTTATTAAGCGCCACCAGTTCAGACCGGCTGATACCGTAATCGCGGCTGATGGTGTCCAGCGATTCCCCATCGCGGACGACATGCCACTCCACGCATACCGCTGCAAAGCCTGTATCTGGTGTGAATACCAGCAATCCTGCCAGCACTAGGGCTATCGCCAGAATATAAAATAGTTTATTGGTTTTGTTCATTTCTGCCTCCATTTGCTGCTGTCTGCCTTTTTATCCCTCCTCCTGGTATAATTATTGCAACAAAAAGAGAAAGGATGAGGGTCGTAGCCGCCAGAATTGAGACCTTGCCAGAACCCAAATTGGTGCTGCGCCCTTTTTCTTTTAATATTGTTATCCTTTGCTGCTTTTTTGGGGAAAAAGCAGGGGATAACCTGTTTGTTTTGTGGGCCAATATTTAGATCAGCCCAACCTATTATTTACCATATCCAAATAAAAAGCACAATAACCCATTATTAATCTAATGTTTAACGGCATCAAGAGATTACTGAAAAATCGGTGGCGGGGATTGTTTTCGGGCTGGTCGACTCAGCATGCCTGGTTCTCGGAATAGTGGTTATGCTGTTTTGAGTCATGGTAGTATTGTGAAAAAGTTCGCTCAATAGATTTCTATCGATGAAGGAATTTTCATCCGCAGTGCGGAATTTATTTTCCCATAAGTATTTCCCCATCCTTCTTTTACTCTTTTTAAATTTAATCGTCGGGGCGCTGGTGGCGGCGGATTATGGAGAATCACGTGACGAAAACCTCCGTTACCGTTATGCTGATGAAACGATTAAATACTATCTCGGCTCGGACAAGGTGCCTGAGGACGAAAAAGGTCCTTTTTATGTCGTAGTAGCCCTGTTGGGATCAAAAGCGCTCAACCTGATAAATAAGGACTGGCTTCAGATCGATGCATGGCATTTTATGCATTTCCTATCGTTTCAGCTTGGTTTGTTTTTCCTGTACCGGATATGTATGCGGTATATGGATAAATGGGCTGCATTTGGAGCGACCTTGTTGTTCAACACCCAGCCGCTATTATGGGGCCATTCGTTTATCAACCCAAAGGATATCCCCTTCATGTCATTCTTTCTGGCAAGTGTGGATATGGGACTAGAAATGGCTGATTCACCTAGTGTTGTGCTTCTTGTAGATAATGAGAAAGATACGTCGGTTGTCCCGTTCAGAAGTGCATTTGGATCAAAACTGTCTGAGGATTGGGGGCTTGCCGGGCCGAAGAAAAGTATATTACTTGCCGGGGCAGGCATATTCTCTTTGTTTTTGGTGCTGGGTTTGTTCGCAGCCAGACCGGCCGTTCACAATCTGGTAGCCCAGGTTATTGAGAGCGCATACTCCGCCAGCCCTGAGGATTTTCTCGGCGCATTATTTTCGAGGTTTGCGGAAGGATCGGGCGAAATCCCCACAGAGCTCTATGTTCAGAAAGGCCTCAATTTATATTCATCCTACCTTAATAAATTCATCCTCTTGGTCATCGCTCTTAACCTTTTGATCCTGTGGTTATTGTTTCCGGGTTCAATTAAATATGCCTGGCGAAGATGTGGTCGAAAATACTGGGTACCGCTGTGGTCGAACCTCAAAAACAGGGCGGTTATCCTGGCGGGAATTATTCTTGGCTTTTGCGGGGCGATAAAGGTTGCAGGTCCGCTCTCTGGCGCGCTGGCGGGAATGTACTTCCTGTTTAAATCGAGGCGAAAAGCTATCCCTGCATTAATCGCATACTTTGGAATTGGGCTGGCGGTTACATACTTTCTCTGGCCGGGTCTCTGGGCTGCGCCGATTCAAGGGTATACCGATATAATTGCATTTTCACTGGATTTTCCCTGGGACGGTAAAGTTTTGTTCGCGGGCGTTTCTTACGATGTTGATGCGCTCCCGCGCACTTTCCTGCCGGCCATGTTACCGCTTCAATTTACTGAAGCCGCACTGGTGTTGTTCCTTGCGGGTCTGGTTACCGCTATTATCAGGTCGTTTAATGGATTGATGGACTGGAAACGGGTGGCGGTGATCACGCTGTGGCTGTTTGCCCCGATAGTCGCCATCGTAATTATCAAACCCACGATATACGATAACTTTCGCCATTTGTTATTTGTTGTTCCACCAATTTTCATCTTTTCGGGTATTGGGATGCAAATTATTTTTGACCGGATAAGAAGCCCCCTGGTGAACCTGTTGCTGATCGTCCTGTTAATATCCCCGGGCCTGTACTGGATTGTAAATCTGCATCCGTACCAGTATGTGTATTACAACAATATTGTTGGCGGGGTAGGAGGGGCTTTCAGGAATTACGAGATGGACTACTGGCAAACATCCTACCGGGAGGCTGCCGAATATTTAAATTCGGCTGCGCCCCCTGATGCCAGCGTAATTGTATGGGGGGCGGACCATCTTGTAAAAACATTCTCGCGCCCCGACCTCCAGATCCAACAGTACAAAAGATCAAAACCGTTGGAATCGTATTTGGACGGGTATATCGTAATCTCTACCCGGCATGACAAAGACATCAGTTTATTCCCGGATGCAAAAATATTACTCAGGATCGAAAGAGATGGGGCCACGCTGGCGGTCGTCAAAGAACTTGCCAGCCAGAGTGATCCCTCCGATTATTAACAATATCGTCCCCGGCAGCAGCATCCGGTCATAGCCGGTGCTGATCCACCAGCTTATATCGTGGACCCGGTCGAACGAAGCCAGGTAATATATCCCGGCTGTCATCCCGGTAACGAATATCCCTGTAAGAAGATAAAGAAAACCAGTTTGGTTCATATTCCTGAACAGAAGCAGAGTTAGCGCCAGGAACATTAAAATGAGCCCAAGCGCACCCCAGACCTGGTAAACGAAAGGGCGTTTGAATGTGGAAGCAATCACAAACAGGGCTTCGTCCAGGTGCAGATTGCCGCGGCTGATCTGCGTAAGCGCCTCGGAAACAAGGTCTGCCCGGTCCAGTATGACTGGATAGATAATGGATTTAAAGACCACCCAGTATATACTGTACAGCACCAGCGGTGCAAGCAAGTAAACCAGAAATCGAATCGATATCCGCTTCCGGCTCCAGAAGTATTGGAACGCCAGGACAAAACCGGTTCCAAGCCAGGCCATTGCCAATCCCTCCGGCCTGGTCCAGGCACTGCATGCTAAGAAGATCCCGCTTAAAAGGGCGCTGTTTTCAGCTCGGCGGGGACGAGATCCCTCCAGCGAGCGGATGAGCAGGATTATCGCGCTCACGTAATAGAAACTCAGGGGCAGATTAGCATAGGCGATGGTCGCATGGCGAAAGACAACTGGAAGAGTCCCGATCAATAACACGGAGAGCGCAGCCATGGTCTTCCGGAGGCCCTCGTCCAGAAAACCCTGATAGATGACCAGCAGCAGCGCCAGGTAATAGCCGCTGAAAATCATTTTTGAAGCCGGCAGGGCTTCGCCGAAAAGAAGTTTTGCACTGGCGATAAGGATGGGGACATGGAGCGGGTAAACTACGGTGTTGGTGCCCCACTGAATTATATTCCTGGGCGACTGCATCGCGGCGATGCCGTACCCTTTTGCTCCCCAGAGCACGATCTCGTCGGTGGCATGGTAACCCTTGCCTACCCCTATCAGGATGGAGGTAAATCCAAGCAGCAAAATTGGTATAAGCCAGAAGTCAATTTTTAACCTGCCCCGCTGCTCCGGGGAACCAGGTCCGGCGGCTGTATCCCCCCGGCGGGCAGAGAGCAGCCCAGTGAATGCGGAAAACACCAGCAAAACGCTGGTAACCGACAGGGCAGATACCCGGTTTACAGGTACTCCGAACAGTGCAAGCGCTCCCAGCGCAAAGGAGAAGATGCTTAAACCCAGGCCGTACCCCAGCCCGGCTTTCAGTATCACCCCAAACCCGGGCAGCAGAAATTGAATAATCAAAGCCCCGCTAACAGCCAGTGCAGACAGCCACAGGAGCGGGGGCAGCGCCGCCAGGAGAATTTCAAAAAGGCTGTTGTAGCCACGCAGGGCGTCCCCGCTTGGATTGCCTCCATCCTCCGGCGGGATAAACCCCCAGGACTCATCGAACATTATGGTTTGGCTGGCCAGGGACGGGTAATCACTCCCCGGGAATCCCTGAACAGTAAGGATATAGGTGTTCTCCCGGTCAAGGTTCTCAAGGCAGTTGAGAGCGGTGCAGTTAATTACCAGGCGGGGAGCCAGGAAGAACTGCATGTTGGGCGTGTGGCGGATATATTTCGGACCAAATCCGGGGGGGGGCAGGACGACCCGGGCGTATTCCGGGACGGCTTCGAGTAAAAACCCAACAAACTGGGCGAAATTGGCGCCGTGGCTGAATCTGGCGCCGCGCAGCAAGGCGGGCTGGCCGGTATTCCGGTAGATCCTGATCAGGTCTGCCCGGGCATTTCTGGACAACTGCGCCCCTTGAAAAAGGATAATCGCCGCCAGAACGAACAGCAAAAGCGTTCCGGGCTTGGCGGAGAAACTGTAATTTTTAAGTCGCTTGATTATGGGCATCCAATTATCATTTTACTGCCGTTAATAACCATTTTCCCCTGTTTGGTTCGATTCAGCTAGGTGAGGTAATTCTAACAAATATTCGCATCCCCCGGTCGGTCCTGCCTGGATACTGGTTTGAAGAATTTTTCCAGTTTTTCTGCTCAGATCGGGGATTTCAGTCAGTTATAAACCCGGCGAATCTGGAATAGTCCGGAAGGGCTCAATTGACCGGGTAGGGCAGCGGCTCGCCGTTCAGGCCTGCCAGCAGGTTTTCCACCCCCATCCGGCACATTCTGACCCTGGTTGACCTTGTGGCGCTGGCGATGTGGGGCAGGACGATAAGGTTGGGGAGCGAAAGCAGTTTGTCGTCCCGGGGAAGCGGCTCAGGTTCGGTTACATCCAGGGCTGCGCCAGCGATTTCCTTCTCCTTCAATGTCTGGTAGAGTGCTT
>Ga0180438_10000824_pt1 | contig 56666 bp, 68 predicted proteins | sample SS_ome_12_FD_132455 | JGI IMG/M metagenome (GOLD analysis project Ga0180438, IMG submission 132455) | Hypersaline lake sediment archaeal communities from the Salton Sea, California, USA - SS_3_D_2 metaG | ecosystem: Environmental > Aquatic > Non-marine Saline and Alkaline > Hypersaline >... | reverse complement strand
CGGCTGTCCTGCTCGTTTTGAGAGCTATGCATGCCGGGGTCGTCTGCTGAGACCACCACCAGCCCGCCTTTGATTCCGGTCAGGGCCGAATTCATGAAGGGATCGGCCGCCACGTTCAAGCCCACGTGCTTCATGGAAACCAAGCTGCGGCGGCCGGCAAAAGATACTCCCAAGGCCTCTTCATAGGCCACCTTCTCGTTGATGCTCCAGGCCGCCTTGAAGGTCCCGGCTTCCCGAGACAGGCGCACCAAGAACTCCATGATTTCGGATGCCGGCGTCCCCGGATAGGAATAGGCGGCGGAAAGGCCGGCGTGCGCCGCGCCCAGGGCGACGGCCTCATCCCCCAGCAGGACTTCACTTTTCATACCGCATTCCTTTTGTGCGCAAGACCCGTGAAGAAGAATTTATCACACAAATCTCCCGGGCTGTCAACCGCGCCTATCATCCCACCGGGCCCGGGCACCGAGGGGGATGATTTCCCGATTAGATTCATGTGACGGCGGAGGAATGCCCGATCATAATTCTTATAATTTCTATATAATTAGGTTGAAATGTGGGCCTTCTTTGGGTATCATATGGGGTTGAGTTGTGCATTTATATGAGGAGGCTTAGATGATAAGACTTTCCACCAAAGGCCGTTACGGAGCCCGCTTGATGCTCAACCTCGCGCTTCACCACAACGGCAGCCAAAAAGCAACCATACTCAAGAATGTCTCCGACGAAGAAGAAATATCCATAAGATACTTGGAACAGATCATCATCCCGCTCAAGATCAATAAACTGGTCAAGAGCATCCGCGGGGCCGGAGGCGGTTATGTCCTGGCCCGGAATCCGGAGGACATCAGGCTCAGCGAGATCCTGCATGCCCTGGAAGGCACGTGCTGCCTGGTGGAATGCGTGGAGGATGAAGAGTACTGCGAGCGCATGCCCAGCTGCGCCACCTATGATATCTGGCATAACGCCAGCCACATGTTGAAGGATTACTTCGACTCCATTTCCCTTCAGGACCTGGTGGCCCTGACCGAAAAGAAAAAAGGAAAGAGGGCGCGCCGAAAGAAAACCTAGGCGGTTCCCGGGCCCCGGATGGTTTACGGCCCTGGGCCAAGCTGCTAAAATATAGGCATGATCATTGCATCGTTGGCTATTTTCCCCACCAGTGAAGGAGCTTCGGTAAGCCGGTATGTCAAGGAAGTGATCGGTATCATCGAAGAATCAGGACTAAACAGTCAAACCGGGGGTATGTCGACCACCATCGAATCCCCTGATCTGCCCACCCTGTTCGCCGTGATCGAGAAGGCGCACCGCAAGCTGGTCGCCATGGCCGTCAAGCGCATCCACATCGACCTGCATGTCGATCATAGGCTGGATAAGGACGCAAGCATCCGCAGCAAGCTCTCGGCGGTGGGAAAAACCTGAAGCCGCTCAATCGATGCGGAAGAGCGGCCGCGTCAAGCAGGTGGGCCCTCCCGCTCCCCAGCCGGAGATGTGCTTCCCATGATATTCCCGCACCCGAACTCCGGCTTCCACCAGCCGGCTGCGGGTCAGGGGATTGCCGGAAAGCATGATGCAGTCCCGCGGCCCCACGGCCAGGACATTGGCCGCCATGGTGTCATATTCTTCCGGCGGAACCTCCACCAGCCTCATGCCCCGCGCCAGCAGCCACTCCCGGACAGGCACCGGAAGGAGGGGAGAATAGACCAGGGCCAGGTCATGATCCAGGGGGCTGATCAATGACATGAGATGGAGGACATCACCCGGTCCCCGCCAGTGCGGGAGGGGGACGACGACGACCTCGGCAACGCGCCCCTCGAGCAGGGAAATCAGCTGCCGGATGCCTTCGGCGTTCGTTCGGTAACCGCGCCCGACCACCAGGGTTTCGGCGTCCAAATAGACCGCATCCCCCCCCTCGATACACCCCGGGGCACGGATCTCGCCCAGGAGCGGAATCCCGGCTTGGACGATGAATCTGCGCATGGCCTCGGGCTCGGCCTTTCTCCGGGCCTTGCCCATGTTCGGCAGCACCGCCCCATGGTCGGTGATGATGAGGGCGTCGCGGACATAGATGGAATCCAGGCCGGACAGGGGCGAAGCGGGCAGGAAATGGATTTTGGGAACCGAAGCCCGCAGGAGGTCGACCAGAGCCTCATATTCCGCCTGTGCGGCGCGGAAATCAGGACATCCCGAATATCCATATTCCCCCCAGTGCGCGTCCAAGTTATCCTGGCTGAGAAAGGCATCCTCCGGCCTCTTGAGCAGCAGTCGGGATATCCGGCCCACCTCGGAATGATATCTGATGTCCATTTTATCGCTTCTCGTCCAGGGCGGCTTCGATAATCCCTCCGCCCAGGACGGCATCCTCATCATAGAAAACCACCGACTGTCCCGGAGTTACGGCCCGCTGCGGGCGGTCGAATTCCACCGTGACCTTACCTCCGGGCACCGGGACCACGGTGGCGGATGCTTCCCGGTGTTTGTAGCGTATGCGGGCGCCGGCTCTCAGGGGACGCACCGGCGGATCCCACGCGATCCAATTGATATCCCGGGCTAGAAGGGTCGTCCTGTCCAGCTCCCGATTGCGGCCCACTACGATGGACCGGTCCTCGGCCCTGATCGCAAGGACATAAAGCGGATAAGGTGCCGACAAGCCGATCCCGCGCCGCTGGCCGATGGTGAAGTGGTGGATCCCGGAATGGGTCCCGAGGACGGTTCCCTCGGTGTCGACGATGGGACCGGGCCGGAAGAGCCCGGGGGCCCGGCTGGACAGGAAACCGCCGTGGTCATGGTCCGGAATGAAGCAGATCTCCTGGCTCTCGGGCCGGTCCGCCACCGGAAGCCCGCGCATACGGGCCTGCCTGCGCACCTGGGTCTTGGTCATCATGCCCAAGGGAAATCGCGCCCGAGACAGCTGCCTTTGGGTGAGCCCATAGAGAAAATAGGACTGATCTTTCCGGAGATCCCGGCCTTTCTTGAGCAAAAATCGGCCGTTCTTTGGATCGCGGACCACGCGGGCGTAATGGCCGGTGGCGATGCCGTGTGCCCCCAGTCGGTCGGCCCGTTCCCCCAGAGCTCGAAACTTGATCCGTTCGTTGCACCGCATGCAGGGATTGGGCGTTCGCCCCTCCGCATAGGCGCGGCAGAAATCTTCGACCACCTCCCGCTCGAATTCCTTCCGCATGTCGATCAAATAAAACTCGATCCCCAAACGCCGGGCGACTTCCTGAGCCTGCAAAGCGGCTTCCCGGCCGCAGCAGCTGATGTGTCCGGATTCGCGGCAGTATTCGGGGGGGAGGGAATAGAGTTCCATGGTCACACCGATCACCTCATGCCCGGACTCCTGGAGCAGGGCCGCGGCCACCGAGGAATCCACCCCCCCGCTCATGGCGGCCACGATTCTTTCCCTGTTCGGCATATCACCTACAGATTAACAAAATTCCGGCCGCAATGGTATGGATTCCGGTCCGACTTGGCGGATTCCCGTGCAGCCGTATAAATGCATCCGGCATCCGAGGCGAATGGCGAGAATAAGGACCACGAATTGTACTTTAGGTGAAAATGGAGTACACTCCTCCCGCAGCGAGGTTAAATCATGACGGATCGGATGATATACACCAGCATCCTGGATATGATCGGAAACACCCCCGTGATCCAGCTCCGGCGCATCACGCAGGGGATACGAGCCGACATATTCGCCAAACTGGATTTCCTGAATCCCATCGGCAGCGTCAAAGACCGGATCGCCAAGCACATGCTGGAAAAAGCGGAGCGGGAAGGGCGCATCCGTCCGGGAGACACCATCGTCGACAATTCATCGGGGAACACGGCCCTCGCCCTGGCCGTCGTGTGTGCCATCAAGGGTTACAAACTCAAGATGGTGGTGCGGGACAACCTGAGCGACGAGAAGATCAAGCTGTTGAAGGCGCTCAAGGTGGAACTGGTGTCCGTCGATCATCGGCTTCCGCCGGAATCCCCCGACAGCTACAACAACATCACTCCCCGAATTGCGGCCGAAACCCCTCGCGGCTATTATTTCGACCAGCACAACAATCGTGATAACAACGAGACCCACACCTTCACCACCGGACCGGAAATCTGGCGGCAGATGGACGGACGGATCGATTACTTTGTGGGAGGTATCGGCACGGGCGGTACGGTCTGCGGATCGAGTAAATTCCTGAAGGAAAAAGACCCGCGCATCAAGGTGGTCGCGGTGGACCCGAAGGGTTCGGTCTTCTATTCCTTCTTCCACAGCGGAAAGACGGAGAAACCCGCTCCCTATTTGCTCGAAGGATTGGGGGACGAGTTCCTGATCGACTGTGTGGACTTCAGCCTGCTGGACGATGTCATGCGCGTAACGGACCGCCAGGCGTTTCTCACCGCCCGTAAGCTGGCGGATGTAGAGGGCATCATGGCCGGCGGCTCCAGCGGGGCCGCCCTGTGGGCCTGTATGGAGCTGGCCCGCCGGATCGAGCGCCCCGCTCGGATCATAACCATATTTCCGGACTCCGCCTACCGCTACCTCAGCACCATCTACAACGACGACTGGCTGAGAGCCAAGGGAATCCTCTAGCCGTTATCTTTCGCTATTTCTTGTTGATATATTTCTCGGGATCCTTATCGAAGGGTTCCTTGCAGCCCGGGCAGCAGAAATAATAGGTCTTGCCCTTGTACTCGGATTTGGGGGCGTTCTCCGGGTCCTGGACCTCATTGCCCATCACCGGGCAGATGATCTTATCCCCGTCGGCTTCGATATATTTTCCCGGGTCCTGGATGAACTTTTCCCTACACCCGGCGCAGCAGAAGTAATAGGTCTTGCCCTCATATTCGTAAGACTCCGCCTTTGCCAGGTCCGCGATCGCGTGCCCCATGACCGGACATTTGACCGCCTCGGCATCACCGGGCCCCTCGGCGGGTCGATGAGCCGCCGCATGTTCCTGGTGCTCTCCGTGCTGATGGTGAGCACCCGGCTCGGCATTTATGTACTTCTCGGGATCCTTTACGAAGGCCTCCTTGCAGTTATCACAGCAGAAGTAGTAGGTCGTTCCCTTATATACAAAGGATGCCTCGGCCTCCGATTTTTCGATCTCTTTTCCCGACACCGGACATTTGACCAGCTCCGCGGCCTGCAGGGCCGCGCCCAACAGCAGAACGGCCGTGAAGACGATCAGCAGGGAAAGGATCCATGGTTTTCTTTGTTGACGCATCTAGGTCCTCCTCTAGAGATTGATATCTTTTAATTATATAGAATATATAGTTTTTGTCAAATATATTCGGCTGCCGAGCCCTCACGCCTATTCTTTTTTTGACCAGGCGTAGATGACCGGGACCAAAATGAGGTTGAGCAGTGTGGCGGTGATCATCCCCCCCACGGTGGGAGCGGCGATGGGACGCATGATCTCGGATCCGGCACCGGTGCTCAGGAGTATGGGGAGAAGCGCCAGCACGGTGGTGGCCGTGGTCATGATGATGGGGCGCACCCTAAGCACTCCCGCCTTTACGATGTCCTCCAAACGGGCTTTCCCGGAGCGGGCGTATTTGGTCAAGAAATCGACCATCACGACACCGTCCTCCACCGCCACTCCGAAAAGCGCGATGTAGCCGACCCAGACGGCGGTGCTGAACTTAAATCCGAGGAAGAACTGCAGCCATATACCTCCGATAAAGGCGAAGGGCAGGGAAAAGACCAGGATCAAGGCCGCCCTGCCGCTGTGGAATTTCATGTACAACAGGAGGAATATGATGAACACACAGATCGGAACCACGATCAGCAGCCGGTTGCGGGCCTGCATCTCGTATTCATACTGGCCGCTCCAGGAGATATAAGTACCGGGAGGGAGCTCCAACCGCTCGCTCACCGTGCGCTGCGCCTGGCGGACGAAATCAACCACGCCGACTCGGTCGGTATCCACATCCACGAACACCCGGACATAAGGCAGGGTATTTTCGCCCGAGATCTTGGCCGGGCCCTCCACCTTTTGGATGTCTGCAACCTGGCCGAGCGGGATCTGCGATCCGCCCGGCGTCGGGACCAGGACATTCCCCAGGTCCTCTACACTGTCCCGCAGCTCCCGGTAATAGCGGATTCGGACCGGATAGCGTTCCCTCCCTTCCACCGTAGTCGTGATGTTCATTCCGCCGACCGCGGTCATGATCAGGTGCTGGATATCGCCCACCTTGATCCCGTAGCGGGCCGCCTCCGTCCGATCGATATCGATCTCGATATAGGGCTTGTTGCCGATGCGTTCGGCATAGGGATTGCGCGCGCCGGGAATCTCCCGGATGATGCCTTCGATCCGGATTCCGATCTCCTCGATCTGTTTGAGATCCTCCCCGAACACCTTGATCCCGATGGGTGTCTGGATGCCGGTGGCCAGCATGTCGATGCGGTTGCGGATGGGCTGGGTCCAGATGTTGCTGACTCCCGGGATGCGGAGCGCCTCGTCCATGGTGTTGATCAGCCTCTGCCGCGTCATGCCCGGCCGCCACTCCCGCTCGGGTTTCAGCTTCACGATGGTCTCGATCATGCCCACGGGGGCGGGATCGGTGGGGGTCTCAGCCCGCCCCAATTTCCCCACCACCTGCATCACCTCGGGGAAGGAATTGAGAATGATGTCCTGCTTCCGCATGACCTCCATGACCTGGGTGAGAGAAGCCCCCGGGAGCAGGACCGGCATGAACAACAGGTCTCCCTCATTGAGCGGGGGCATGAATTCGCTCTTGATGGAACGGAGCGGAAAATATGCGCTGCCCAGCATCAGGAGGGCGATCAAGAGCACCACCAGCTTGTGCTTCAAAGAGAACCGTAGGACCGGCTCGTACAGCCGTACCAGCCACCGGCTCAGAATGTTCCGGTCGGGCGGCCGCATGCGGCCCCGCAGCAGCAGGGCCGCCAGCACCGGCACCAGGGTGATGGCCAGGACAGCCGAACCCACCATGGCAAAGGTCTTGGTGAAGGCCAGGGGCGTGAACAGCCTGCCCGACTGTCCCTGCAGGGAAAACACCGGGATAAAGGCCACGATGATGATCAGGATGGCGAAAAATATGGCCGGGCCCACCTCTTTGGAGGCCTGCAGGATGGCTCTCGTACGGTCATCCCCGGAATCCGCCAGATGGCGGGATATATTCTCGGTCATGACGATCCCGGCGTCCACCATGACACCGATGGCGATGGCGATGCCTCCCAGGGACATGATGTTGGAGGGAATCTTCAAGTAAAACATCACCAGAAACGAAATCAGCACGCCCACCGGAAGTATGAGGGAGACGATCAGGCTGGAGCGAAAATGGGCCAGGAACAGGAGGATCACCGCTGCGGCCACCAGGATCTCCTCCAACAGGGTATCTTTGAGGTTGTCGGTGGCGCGCGTGATGAGTTCCGTGCGGTCATAGAAAGGGACGATCCGAATCCCCGGAGGAAGGCCGGGAGTGATCTCGCTGATCTTGGCCTTGACCGCCCTGATGACCTCGAGGGGATTCTCGCCGTATCGCATCAAGACCACACCGCCCGTGACCTCCGCCCCCTCCTTGTCCAGGGCTCCTCGGCGGAATTCCGGCCCGCTGGTGACGGTGCCGATGTGCTTGACCAGGACCGGGACACCGTCATGACTCCCGATCACGATGTCCTCGATGTCCCGGATGGAGCGGATAAAACCCAGGCCACGCACGATGAACTCCATGCTGTTTTCTTCGATGACCTTGGCGCCCACATCCAGATTGCTGTTCCGGACGGCGTTGAACAGGGCATGGAGGCTGACGCCGTAGGCCAGAAGCCGGCGCGGATCCACGTCGATCTGATACTGCTTGACATAGCCGCCCACCGTGGCCGCCTCGGAAACTCCGGCCGCAGAGTTGAGCTGGTAGCGGATATACCAATCCTGAATCGAACGCAGTTCGCCCAGATCCAGCCGCGAGAACATGAGCTCCCGGCCGTCGTGGGGGCACAGGCCGGGCTCCGGAAAGCGCTCCCCCGGGTGGTCGGGACAGTAGTATCCGTTCTCCACCGTATACCAGAAGATCTGTCCCAAAGCCGTGGCGTCCGGCCCCAGTTGGGGGATCACGCCCTCGGGAAGATCGGCCTGGGCCAGATTAAGCCGCTCCAAGATGCGGGTCCGCGACCAGTAGAAATCCACGCCTTCCTCGAAGATGACATTGATCATGCCGAACGAAAACATGGCGTTGGTCCGGATGGTCTTGGTGCCGGGGATCCCCATGAGCCTGACGGACAGAGGGTAGATTACCTGGTCTTCGATGTCCCGGGGGCTTCGCCCGGGCCAATCCACGAACACGATCTGCTGGTTCTCGCCGATATCCGGAATGGCATCCACCGGAGTGCGCTGCAGCGCCCAGAATCCCCAGCCGACGATCAGGAGGAACAGCCCGATCACCAGGAATTTGTTGCGGAGTGAATATTCAATGACGCGATCGATCATCGGTACTTCCTCAATGGATATGTTTGGAGGGCGGTTTATCCTTATCTTCCCTCTCCAGGGCCCCGCTGTATACGGCCTCGGCCTGGCCGGTGATCTGACTCTGGGAATCTATCAGAAAATTCGCCCGGGTCACGACCCGCATGCCTTCCTCAAGCCCCGCTTTGACCGCGAAGAAGCGCTGCCGTCGGCCCTCCGTGTCCGCCACCGCCTCCGATCCCAGCACGACCTCGTGTGTCATGTAGGATCCGGGCTCGCGCTCCACGTAAACCATGGTCCGCGTCCCGGTATCCAAGACCGCCTCCCGCGGAACGGCCAGCACCGCCCCGGCCGGGGCCGCCGGTCTCTTGACCAGATCCATCCCGCACTCCGGACATGACCCCGGTTCTGCCTCTTGGACCTCCGGGCACATGGTGCAGATCCAGACCTCCTTTTCCGGCGCGGGCATCCCGTCGTGCACATGTACGCTGATCGCGGCCGAGATATACATGCCGGGCTTGAGCCTCCGGTCGGGATTGGGCACATCCACCCTGGCCTTGACCGAACGGGTCTTGGGATCGACGGTCGGTTCGATGAAGGCCACTACGCCGTGGAACGTCTCCCCGGGAAACGCCTGCGCCGTCAACACGGCGTGCTGGCCCACCTCGACATGAGCCAGCTCATGCTCATAGATTTCGGCCTCCATCCATAGGTGTGCCGGATCGGCGATCTGGAACAGATTTTCCCCCTCCCGGATGTATTTTCCCTCCACCGCGTTTTTGTGGACCACGGTTCCTCCGATGGGAGCGTGAAGAGTCGTGTGGATGTCGGCGCGGCGGGACTCCGCCAGCCGCCCTATCTGATCCTCGCTGATGCCCCAGAGCCGCAGTCTCTTCTCGGCCGCAACCACCAAAGCGTCGGCATGACGGACCGCCTCGGCATCCGGGCCGCGGCTGAGCCTCTCCCGCGTCTCCAGGGCCAACAGGTATTCCTCCTGGGTCGTCAGCAGCTCCGGGCTGTAGATCAGGGCCAAGGGCGCGCCTTTCTGGACCTGGATTCCCGTAAAATCTATGAAGAGCCGATCCAATCGCCCGCCGAACCGGGCCGCGACATAAGCCATACGCCGCTCATCCCAGACCAGTTGCCCGGGCGCTTGGATCTCCTTGAACAGCTGCCGGTAAGCGATGGGCTGGGTCTCGACCGACGCCAGCGCCTGGGCGCGGGGGCTCAACTTGATCTCCGGGGATCCCGTCTCCCGCCCTATGGGCTCGGCCCCCCCTTCGATCCTGCCGCCTTCCCTATACACCGGGACCAGATCCATCTTGCAGATCGGACACTTGTCGTTGCCGGCGGCAAAATCCTCCGGCGACACCCTGACGGAAGGATGCATACCGCAGGTGTAATACAGGATTTCGCGGCCCTGGGATTCCTGGCCTGCAACGGCCTCCGGTTCATCCTGAGGGTGCGGTCCGTTCTGACATGCCGTCGACAACAGCAGGGCCGCCGCCGCTAAGACCACGGCAGCGCTCCATAGCATCTTTTTTCTTTTGGTCATGATCCTTCCTCCTCTCCGTTAATCTCCCGGCCTATTATCCGTTCGAGCCGGGCCAGGCTCTTGGCCTTGTCCGCCTGCAGCCTGGCCAACGCGGTCCTTAGCTGGAGGAGCATTCTTTCGGCATCCAGGATGGAAAGGAAACCCGTCTTGCCTGCGATGTAGCCGATCTCGGAGGCCTTGAGCGCCTGTTCGGCCTGGGGAATCAGAGTCAGCTCATAGAGCCGGGACTGCTCTTGGTAGGTCTTGATTTCGAAATAGAGTTCATGGACCCGGGCCGCCGTGTCGTTCTTGAGATCCGTCAGGACGTCCTCGCTGGCTTCGAGCCGCATCGCGGCCTCCGCCTCGGCGGCGCGCAGCTTGCCCCGCCAGAGCGGGATGTTGATCCCGATGGAGGCCATCCAGGCGTTGCGCCCGCTCTCGGGAACCGTTGCCGTTCCGCTCCCGATCTCGAAATAATCCACCATCACATTGAGATCCGGCCAATAATTCTTCTTCGCCAGATCCAAGCGGAGACTTTGTGATTGGATGACCCGGTTCAGCTTGGACAGCTCGGGCCGCGCATCTGCTGCCCAGGCCTGGAGACGCTCGAGGCCGATCTCAAAGGGGACGGAGGGAACGGCACGGACCTCACCCAGATCGCTTGCGGCCGGTCGGCTCAACAGCGCATTGAGCTGGGACAACGACGCCCTCCTTCCCTGTCGCAGGGTCAGGATCCGATCCGTCAATCTGGTGATCTCCAGCTGGGCTTTGAGCGCATCCTGCTGAGCAGCCGATCCGGTCTCGTATCGGTTGCGTGCGACCTCGGCCAGTCTCTCCAGGACCGCTTTTTCGCTCTCTGCCACCCGAATCGCCTCATCGAACCAGTTCAAGGAATAAAAGGCTTCCTTGACCTGCAGGGTGACATCCTGCCGGATCTGTGCGAGCTGGGATTCGAGCACGGAGGCCTGTTCGGCGGCGATTCGGCCTCGGAGCGAAAGCTTGCCGAAAAAGGGGAATTTCTGTGAGAGCGAGAGCTTGTTCCGCTGGGGTCCCAGCCGGGTTTCTATGCTGCGGAAGAAATGCCCGAAGCTCAGCATGGGATCGGGCAGGGCCTTGGCCTGGGGGATTTTTTCCTGCGCCGCCCGCCACTCGATCTCCGCCGCACGGAGGCGGGGATTTTGATCGAGCGCTTCTTGAATCAAATCCGCAAGGTCCGGCCCCGCGCCGGCCTCCTCGCTAACGGCCATCAGGTTGCCGCTTGCCAGTCCCAGCACCGCAAGCGTCCAAATCCAACCCACCAAATGAATTTTCCTTCGGATCATGTCTCATCTCCTATCCGGGCCCAACGGAGCCGTAAGGAATTGGAAACCACCGAGACTGAGCTGAAAGCCATGGCCGCGGCGGCGAAAATGGGGCTCAGCAGGATTCCGAAAAACGGGTAGAGCACGCCGGCGGCGATAGGAATCCCGGCCGTATTATAGAAAAAGGCCCAGAATAGATTCTGTTTGACGGTACGGATGGTGCGTTTGCTCAATCGGATGGCATCGGCCACTCCCATGAGGTCTCCCTTGATGAGCGTGATATCGGAGGCCTCCATGGCGACATCGGTACCAGAGCCGATGGCGATCCCGACGTCGGCCTGGGCCAGGGCCGGAGCGTCGTTGATGCCGTCTCCCACCATGGCCACCCTACGGCCGGCGGATTGAAGCTCCCTGACCACCCGCACCTTGTCCTCAGGGAGCACCTCGGGGTAGACCCTCTCGATGGCGGCCCGGCGGGCGATGGCCTCCGCGGTCTTCCGGTTGTCACCGGTGAGCATCACCACCTCCAGCCCCAAGCGCTTCAGGCGATCGACCGCGTCCGCGGAATTCTCTTTAAGGGCATCCGCCACCGCCAGAAGACCCAGGATCCGGCCTCCCTTGGCCACAAAGATCGGGGTCTTTCCCTCCTCGGCCAGTTTTTCGGCGGGATCTTCCCATTGCGAAAGATCATAATTTCGGTCCTTCAGGAGCTGGGCTTTACCCGCCAGCACGGACTGGCCTTCCACCTCCGCTTCGATGCCCTGCCCTCCCAGGGCCTGAAACTGAGATGAATCCGAGAGCGTGATCCCGAGGCCCGCGGCTGCCTTGACCACCGCCTCTCCCAGGGGATGCTCGGAGGCCTTTTCGGCGCTCCCGGCCCACAAGAGAATCTCTTGGCGTGTGACGCCCTCGGCCGGGATCACATCGGTCACCACCGGCTCCCCCTCGGTGAGGGTGCCGGTCTTGTCGAAGACGATGACATCCAGCCGGTGCGCCATCTCCAGACTCTCTCCGCCTTTGATCAGGATGCCTTTTTCCGCGCCTTTCCCGGTTCCCACCATGATGGCGGTGGGGGTGGCCAGTCCCAATGCACAGGGGCAGGCGATGATCATCACGGCCACGAAATTCAACAGGGCGAAGGTCAGCCGGGGATCCGGGCCGAAGGCCATCCAAACCAGGAATGTCAACACCGCGATCCCGATCACCACCGGGACGAAATACCCGGCGATCACATCCGCCAGCCTTTGGATCGGCGCCTTCTGTCCCTGCGCGTCGCGCACCATCTGGATGATCTGCGCCAAGACCGTGCCCTTGCCCACCCGGGTGGCCTCGAACTGAAACCCCCCGGTCCTGTTCATGGTGGCCCCGATCACCTCGTCACCGACGGATTTGAGGACGGGCAGACTCTCACCGGTCACCATGGATTCATCCACGCCGGACCGGCCCTGGATGATGATCCCGTCCACCGGGATCTTTTCCCCCGGTCGGACCTGGACGATATCGCCGATGACGACATCTTGGATGGGGATATCCTGCTCCCGGCGGTCACGGATGACCCGAGCCGTCTTGGGTTGCAGCTCGGCCAGCTTCCGGATGGCCTCGGACGCGCGCCCCTTGGCCCGGGCTTCGAGCCAGCGGCCGAAGAGAATCAACACGATGATCATGGCCGAGGTATCGAAATAGACTCGAGGCTCGAGCCCGCCCGAGCGAAAGAAAGACGGAAACAGGACGGCCGCGACGCTGTACAGGTAAGCGGCGGAGGTCCCCACGGCGATCAAGGTGTTCATGTTGGCGCCGCCGTGACGGACCGCTCCCCAAGCCCCGCGATAAAACTGCCATCCGATCCAGAACTGGACCGGGGTCGCCAAGGCCCACAAAACACAATAGTTGCCTAAAAAGGAAGGCACCCAGGGGAAGAGATGGGGCATACTCCCCCAAAAAATCAGGGCGGCAAAGCCCAGGCCCAGCAAAAACTTTATCTTGAGGGAGCGATATTCCTTCCGCCGGGCCTTGCGCTCCACGTCATCCCATTCCTCCTCTAGAGGGGCCTCCAGGGTTCGGTAGCCGGCCGCTTCGATGGCCCGCTTGATCTCTCCCACCCCCGTCGCGGAACCGAGATATTCCACCCGCACCGTGGAAGTGGCCAGGTTCACCGATGCCTTTATGATCCCGGGAAGCCTACGCAGGGCCTTCTCCACGGCCTGGACACAGCTGGCGCACTGGATCCCCTCCAGAGGGATTTCCACCTTGGCCAGGGACACGTCGTAACCCGTGGCGCGGATATTGGCAACGATGTCCTGCAGCTTCAGTTGATCCGGGGCATACTCCAGCGTAGCCCGGGAGGTGGCGAAATTCACCTGGGGATCGAATATGCCGGCCCTCCGCGACAGCCCTTTCTGAACCTTGGCCGCACAGGAGGCGCAGCTCATGCCGGTTACGGGAAGGTCGAGCCTCACGTGCGGCGACACGGATCCGTGGGCGCGCGCTGCGGCATCCGGCGCTTGCGGGTCGGCTGCGTCCTTTTTCGGTTCATTGGATAAGACCCGGTTATCTCTCCTAAGGGCGGCCGCAGGATCTTGATCGAACTTCTGCTGACAGTGCGACGAGCAGAAGTAGTAGGTCCTGCCTCGATATACAGACTTTCCCGCCGCTCCGCTCGGAGTGACCTCCATCCCGCACACCGGATCTTTTGCCATCAACGTCTCCTGAATCGTCGGAGGACGGTCAGATCCGCTCCACCACTTCGCGGAGCTTCTCTCGCACGGCCTCAGCCACCTCTCCGAGTCCGGGATTTTGGATGGCCTGCATGGAAGCGATGGGATCGATGGCCGCCACCTCGATCTCTCCCGGAGCGCCCTCCTGCACGATGACGTTGCAGGGGAGCATGGTCCCGATCTTATCTTCCGCCAACAGCGCCTGGTACGCGGATGGGGGATGACAGGCCCCCAAGATCCGATAGTTTCGGAATTCCACGCCCAATTTCTTGCGCAGGGTCTGCCGGACATCGATTTCGGTCAAAACACCGAAGCCGCCCTGTCGGAGCGAGGCGACCACCCGTTCGACCACCCGTTCGAATTCGCCCTTGACGGTCTTGTTGAAATAATAAGCCATGATTTGAGTTCTCCTATCTTCGGAATTTCTGCAGCGCGTCCATGACCTCGGAAATCTTTTGTTCGCGGTCCTCGCGGCTGCCCTTGCAGAAGGAATACTGCACGCATCCCTTGAGATGCCGCTCCAGGACGTTGGCCTCGACCCGTTTTATGGCGCCGGTCACCGAAGACAGCTGCGTCAGGATATCAATGCAGTAGCGCTTATCCTGGATCATCTTCTGTATGCCGCGTATCTGGCCCTCGATCCTCTTGAGACGCACGATCTCCTCGTCATGAGTGGTTTTTTGTTCATTCATCACAATGCCTTTGTCTGCGATATACCATATACCCCTATGAGGTATATATATCATTATACAATACCTATAGTTTTTGTCAAGTTTTAAGGCTAAAAAAAGGGCCCCGCAGCCGCGGTCGAATCTCGGGCGGGGACGGCCGCTATTTTTCTTTCTTTTGGGTGGAAATCTTCAGCGGCACATAGAGCGGGCAGAAGCCGGTGAAGCTGGTGATCAGGAATGCCAGGGCGAAGATCCCCAGGATGACGGCGGCCAATCCGCTCAGCTGCTTGAAAACAAAGAGCACCAGCACCAGCAGGGCCAGCACGGTACGGATCACCCGGTCGGTATTCCCCATGTTTTGCTTCATCTCAGTCCCTCCTCGAACTCCCCCAGTATATCACCGCTCCGGCACATATTCCACCTCGCGCCAGCTCTCCAGGCCTTCGTGGATCAGGAACAGCACGATGAAGATTCCGGCCACCGCGTCGGCCCACCACCATCCCCTCAGATAGTTCAATCCCAAACCCAGAAGCAGGGCCACGGAGAGAAAGGAACAGGCCAGGGTCTCTTTGGCGTCGGCGATCAAGGCTCCGCTGCGGATCTGCTCGCCGATCCTGCGCTTGGCGATGCTGAGGGTGGGCATGACGGCCAGAGAAACCAGCGCGATGATGATGCCCGGCACGGAGGGATCGGGCATATCCTGCAGGACCAGTTTTTTGACGGACTGGAAGAGGATGTAAAAACCCAGGATGAAAAAGGTCACGGCCACGAACTTCATGGCCTTCTTCTCCACCCGCTGCTCCTCCGCCTTGGTGATCCGGCCGTGCTGGCGGAGGCGCCAGATCAGGATGAATCCGGAGAGCGACTCCACCACGCTGTCCAGCCCGAATCCTATCAGGGCGATGCTTCCGGCCAGATAGCCGAACACGATGGACAGCGCCGCCTCCAGCGCATTGTATACCACCGTGACATATTCCAGGAACAATCCGCGCCGATAAAGCTCGGCCTGTCTCTGATGGTAAACCGACATCGTCCTTCCTCGCTTATCTGCCTTCGCCTGACGATCAGGGGACTCTCATCTTAAACCAAGTCCGAGGGCAAAACAAATGCCTTTTTCGGACTGGGACATTTCCAAAACCGGGCTGCTTTCTTTTATCCCCCTATTTGTGTTAGAATTTTTTTAAAGCCTAACGTAAGGAGCCGACATGTCAGGGCACTCGAAATGGGCCTCCATCAAGCATAAAAAAGCGGCCACCGACGCCAAGCGGGGCAGGGTCTTCACCAGGATCATCAAAGAGCTGGCCGTGGCGGCCCGCATGGGCGGCGGGGACCCGGACGCCAATCCCCGCCTGCGCAAGGCCATCGCCGATGCGAAAGCCGCCAATATGCCTGCGGATAACATCAAGCGGGCCATCATGAAGGGCACCGGGCAGCTGGAAGGCGTCTCTTACGAGGAGATATCTTACGAAGGCTACGGCCCGGGCGGAGTCGCGGTCTACATCGAAGCTTTGACCGACAACAAGAACCGTACCGTCTCCGAACTTCGGCACATATTTTCCAAACACGGCGGCAACTTAGGCGAATCCGGCTCCGTCGCCTGGATGTTCCAGAGAAAAGGCTACATCGTGGTCGAGAAGGCCCGGGCCTCCGAAGAACAGCTGCTGTCTATCATCCTGGATGCCGGGGCCGAAGACCTGAAGGAGGACGGAAGCAACTACGAGATATTCACCACTCCCGAGGATTATGAAGCGGTCGACCAGGCGCTCAAAGAAAACAACATCGAGCCCGCCGCCTCCAGTGTGGGCATGGTGCCGAACAACTACGTCAAGCTGGAAGGAAAACAGGCGGAACAGTGCCTCAAGCTCATGGATGCTTTAGAAGATCATGACGACGCCCAGAACGTATGGGCCAATTTCGATATCGATGAGGATGAGATCGCCAAATATTCCGGCTAGCCCGGCGTAACGCCGCGGAAATCCCATCATCAGGCGCCAACGAGAATGAGAGTCCTAGGAATCGATCCCAGCCTCAGCTCCACCGGATACGGCATCATCGAATACTCCCGCAATCATTATTCGGTCCTGGCCCACGGCGTGATCAAGCCGGAGCGGCGTCTGCCATTCCCTCAGAGGATCCATGCCATCAAAATCGGAATCGAGCGGCTCATTCGCGATCACCAGCCCCATGAGGTGGCGATCGAGAACCTGTTCTATGCCAATAATGTCAAGACCGCCATCATTCTCGGCCAGGTCCGGGGGGCGGCCCTGGTGGCGGTGGCGGGAAGTCCCTGCCACCTGTTCGAATACTCCGCCCTGGAAATCAAAAAGGCCGTAACCGGATTCGGACAGGCGGATAAGCACCAGGTCGAACAGATGGTCCGGATCCTGCTCAACCTGCCGGAAACCCGGCTGGAGAGCGATGCCTCGGATGCGCTGGCCACCGCCATATGTCATCTCAACGCCCGGATCTTCCAACAGAAAATTAACGAAGTGGAAGAATAAGGAAGGGAGGCCAAGGAGGGTGCGGCATTGATCGGTTTTTTACGAGGCAGCCTGATCCAGAAACAATCCGACCGCATCCTCTTGGATGTCCGCGGCGTGGGCTATTCGGTCGGCATCCCCCTGTCCACCTATCTCCGCATCGGCGATGTGGGAGACGAGGTCACGCTCTTCGTGCACACCCACGTGACGGACAGCGCTCTGGCCCTCTTCGGATTCTCCTCGCAGAAGGAAAAGGACATCTTCCTGAAGCTCATCAGCATCTCCGGCATCGGCCCCAAGATCGCGCTCAACATCCTCTCCGGCATCGAGGTTTCCGACCTGGAGGAGGCCATCCGGGACAGCGATGTGGCCCGCCTGTCGCTGGTGCCGGGGATCGGCAAGAAGACCGCCATGCGGATCGCCCTCGAGCTGCAGGAAAAGCTGATCGCCAAGGAGATGATTCTCCAGACCGTTCAGTCACGCGAAAAAGAGGATCTCATCTCGGCCCTCATGAACATGGGATTCAAACGGAAAGAGGTGGAAAAGATCGTGGACGCCACCATCAAAGACCTGACCCCCGAGGCGGGATTCGAAACCCTGCTCCGGGAGTCGCTGAAACAGCTCGCCCGAATCTAGCCCCCGCATCCGGAGAAACCGGCATCACCTTCGCCCGCTTGTCCGGCCGCTTTCCACCTCAAAAAATGTCTTGATTTGTCCCGGAGGGTTTGGCAGTATGGCACTGAAGACAAGGCCCATGAAAAAACCCGTCCCGGTCGAAGCGGTCCTCAACCCTGTCCGCACCAAGGAAGACCTGCTGTTCGAAGACAGCCTGAGGCCGCGCAAATTCGAAGAATTCGTCGGCCAGGATACCATCAAGACCAACCTGAAGATCTTTATCCAGGCGGCCCGCAACCGGGATGAGCACCTGGATCACGTTCTCCTGTACGGCCCGCCCGGGCTGGGTAAGACCAGCCTGGCGTATCTCATCGCCCAGGAAATGGGAGTAGGAATCAAGCCAACTTCCGGACCGGTGATCGAGCGTACCGGCGATCTGTCCGCCATCCTGACCAATCTCCAGCACAAAGAGGTCCTGTTCATCGACGAGATCCACCGGCTGCACCCGTCGGTGGAAGAGATCCTGTACTCAGCCATGGAGGATTTCAACCTGGATATCGTCATCGGGCAGGGGCCCGGGGCCCGCAGCCACAAACTCCAGCTCAAGAAATTCACCTTGATCGGCGCCACCACCCGTGCCGGCCGCATCACCGCGCTCCTGCGCGGCCGCTTCGGCATCATCCATCGGCTGGACTATTACGGGGAAGAGGAACTGAAAAAGATCATTCGGCGCTCGGCCTCGCTGCTGGATGTGCCCATCAACGAGGAAGGGGCGCGCCAGATCGCCCGCCGCTCACGGGGAACACCCCGGGTGGCCAACCGCCTGTTGCGGCGTGTGCGGGACTATGCGGAGGTGGTCGGGGAAGGCAGGATCACCAATAACGAGGCCGACCAGGCCCTGGATATGATGGAAGTCGATTCCTTGGGACTGGATGATGTGGACCGGAAGATCCTGGGCACGATCATCGAAAATTTTGCGGGCGGCCCGGTGGGCATCAACACCATTTCCGCGGCCGTGGACGAGGACAAGGACACCATCGAGTCGATCTACGAGCCGTTTCTCATGCGCATCGGCTTTTTGGAGCGCACCACGCGGGGTCGTCGGGTGACGGCCAAGGCCTATGCCCACCTGGGCTATGCCGCCTCTGATCCTTCCCCTTCCTCGCAGGGACCGCTGTTCGATAAATCTTGAATTGAACTCAGGTCAAATGGTGTTCCATGCAGGTTTCCGAATTTGATTATGAACTCCCCGATGCGTTGATCGCCCAACACCCCCTTCCCCTGCGTGATCTGTCCCGCATGATGGTGGTGGACCGGGAAAGACGAAGCTTCCGGCACGCTCATTTTTCCGACTTACCGGAATACTTTGCCGCGGGAGACGCCCTGGTGGTTAACGAGACCCGCGTCATCCCGGCCCGAATCTGGGGCCGCAAAGACCGGAGCCGCATCGAGTTCCTGTTCGTGCGGCCGCTGGGGGAGGACAGATGGGAGGTTCTGTGCCGGCCGGCCAGGCGGGTGAGGAGAGGAGACCGCATCGTTTTTTCTTCGCGCCTCGCCGGCGAAGTCATCGAGATCGGGCCGGAAGGGAGCAGAATCCTGCGGTTCAGTGGGCAAAATGTGAGGGCCGTGCTGCAAGAGGCTGGTTATGCGCCGCTCCCTCCCTATATCAAGCGGAGACCTGAGCAGACTCACCTAAAGGCGGCGGACCTGGACCGGTATCAGACCGTGTTCGCCCGGGAAGAAGGATCCATCGCCGCGCCCACCGCGGGGCTGCATTTCACACCCGCCGTGTTGGACCGGATGGATGCAGGGGGAGTCCATGTCATTCCGGTCTGCTTGGAAGTAGGCCCGGCCACCTTCCAGCCGGTGCGCACGGAACAGGTAGAGGAGCATGCCATGCTGGAGGAGCGCTACTCCGTTTCCCAAAAAAGCTCCCGCCTTATCAACCGTGCCCGGGAGGAAAGCCGCCCCGTCACGGCCGTGGGGACGACCGTGGTCCGCACGCTGGAGAGCGCGGGACTTGAGGGTCAAGTTCACCCGGGGCAAGGTTCGACCGGCCTGTTCATCTATCCCGGATTCCGGTTCCGCATCGTGGACCGGCTGCTCACCAACTTTCATCTGCCGCGCTCGACGCTGCTCATGCTCACGGCCGCATTCGGAGGCACCGAGCTAATACTGAACGCCTACCGGGAAGCCGTTCGCCGGGAATACCGCTTTTTCAGCTACGGCGACTGCATGCTGATCCTCTAAAATTCACCCTCACTCCCCTTACCCGATGAAAGCCTCTGAGCGCCGCTACGACCGGACGACGCCCGCGGGTAAGTATCCTCCGCAGTGCATTCTTTGTATTGTGCCTGGATTTCGGATTTGGAGAACCTTCCCGAGACGCGGGAGGCCATCTACCTTAGAAGAGGAGCCGGATCATGATCAGGCTGACGCCGGTCACGACCGCGGCGCCGAGGAAGCCGACCAGGATCGGTTTTAAACCGAAGCGCTTGACGGCCCGGAAATCGGTGCCGAAGCCGATGCCCACCATCCCCATGAGGATCAAGAACTTTCCGGCGGCCTTAAAGAAACTCACGCCCTCAGGGGTAAAAAATCCCTGCACCGCGCACACCGCCATGGCGACATATCCGAACAGCACCCAGGGGAAGGCTTTGAGGATGGCCTTCCTCCCGAGCTTGCCTTTCTCCGCTTCCTTGGCTCCGAACCAGATCGAAACCAGGAAGGCCACCACGATCATGAACATGTTCCGGGTGAGTTTGACGATGGTGGCGATCTGGCCGGCCTCCTCTCCGTAGATGTAACCCGTTCCGATGGTCTGGGGCGTGTTGTGGACAGCAGTGCCGGCCCAGATGCCGAAAGACTGCTGACCCAAACCCAACAGTCCCCCCAGCAGGGGGAGGGACACCAGCAGGATGAAGGCAGCGATGACGATCGTGCTCACGGAATAGCTGGTCTCCTCCTCCCGGGCTTTGATCAAAGGAGCGGTGATGGCTATGGCGCTGCCTCCGCAGATGGTGGTACCGACCGCCAGCAAGGCGCTCAGCCGTTCGGGCAGTCCCGCCTTCCGGCCGATGAGGTAAATGCAGAGGAATCCTACCACCATCGACACCAAAATCACCACCAGGCTCAAGGGAAGCTCTCCGGCGACTTCGAGCGTAAATCCCGCTCCCAGCAGCATGATCCCCCACAGCAGAGGCGTTTCGAATTTTTTAAGAAACGGCTCCCATTTTTTTGGGACCAGCCCCACATTCCGAGCCAGCGCACCCAGGATGATCCCCACCAACATGGACTCCAGGGGATGAGTCCCGTTGATTTCGATCAAGTTTGAAATCCACCCGGACCCATACGCCACCGCCGCCAACACCATCCATCCGACCACGATCATGGTATCACTCCTCACTGGTCCAAGCTCCCTTTTTACTCCTTCCGGTTACCCTTGTCAAACCCGCGGTCTGACCTTGCAGCCTCGCGTTTTGATGACCAGCGTATGGTGGAAAGAGCCTTTCGGCGATTGACAAAAAAGACCCAAAAGCTTATAACCTTAGGCACAGGTAAAGATCAGTCCTATGAGCCGCTGGAAGGATCACGACGACCGGGCCGAAGAAGACAAGCTACAGGCTATCCTGCACCCCGACACCAAAGCCAAGGCCTTCAAGATCACGGTCAAATTCGGCTTCAAGGTCTCTCCCAAATACGACCAGGCCGTGGACCTGGCCCGCCGCATGCCCACCTATGTCGAGCTGGGAGAGGGCGAATGGGTGCGGCACTCCGCCACCTACACGCCCGAGGACGTCGAGGAGCTGTTCCAGCTTTTCAACCTGGTCCACGACTGGGATTCGACCGAGATCCTGGTCAACCACAAGAAAATTCCCTACGCCCATCAGCTTTGGCTGCCGCTGATGTGGTTCTACCGCATCTGATCCGGATTGGGGAAGTCAGTCCAAATGTCGGGCCCGACCTTGATCAGCCCGGCTTTGCTCAGCCCAGCTCTTCGAAACGGGCGGTGAAGTGCCGCAGTTGGGGCGCCTGGTAGACGATCTTTATCCCCGGGATGGTGTCGCGTTTGGCATAGAGGTCGATCAAGGCCTCGGCCACATAGTCAAGATGGGACACGGTATACACCCGACGAGGGATAGCAAGCCTGATCAGCTCCAGTCTGGGATAGGTCTCCGCTCCGGTTTCCGGATCGGGCTTCCCGAACATCACGCCTCCGATCTCCACCGCCCGCACGCCGGCTTCCCGGTAGAGGGCTACACTGAGCGCCTGCCCGGGATACTGTCCGCGGGACAGGTGAGGCAGAAACCGGTCCGCCAGCACATAGACCGCATGGCCGCCGGGCGGGCTGTAGACCGGAATCCCGGCCGCGTGCAGCAGATCCCAAAGATAGTCCACTTGAGCGATGCGGTGCTCGAGGTAGGCATGATCCACGCCCTCTTCCAGACCCTGGGCCACCGCCTCCAGATCACGTCCTGCCAGGCCGCCGTAGGTGGGGAAACCCTCGCTGACGATGAGGTTGTTGCGCAGTTTTTCCGCTATAGAGTCATCGTTCACGGTCAGGAATCCGCCGATGTTCACCAGCGCGTCCTTCTTGGCGCTCATGGTGGCGCCGTCGGCCTCCCGAAAAACCTCGCGGGCGATCTCCGTGACCGATCTCCCGGCCTGCCCCTTTTCCCGCTTCTGGATGAAGTAGGCGTTCTCGGCAAAGCGGCAGGCGTCCAGGAAAAAAGGGATGTCGTGGTCCCGGCAGATGCGTCCCACCCGCCGGATGTTGGCCAGCGAGACCGGCTGCCCCCCACCGCTGTTGTTGGTGATGGTCAGCATGACCAGCGGAATCCGCTGTTGGCCCGTCTCGGTAATGAAGCGCTGCAGCATCTGCACGTCCATATCGCCCTTGAAATCTTCTCGGGCATCCGGGTCATAGGCCAGCTCACGGGCCAGGTCCACAGCCTCGGCGTTCCGTACCTCGATATTGGCCCGGGTGGTGTCGAAATGGATGTTGCTGGGGATGCGGTCCCCCGCCTTGACGAGGGTCTGAAACAGGATGCGCTCCGCGGCACGGCCTTGGTGGGTGGGGATCACATGCGTGAAACCGAAGATGTTGCGGACCGCACTCTCGAAACGGGAAAAGCTCCGCGCACCGGCATAGGATTCATCCCCGCGCATGATGCCCGCCCACTGCCGATCACTCATGGCTGAAGTTCCGCTGTCAGTGAGCAGATCGATGAAGACTTTCTCGGCAGGGATATTGAACAGGTTGAGGCCCCCCTCCCGCAGGACCCGCTCCCGTTCCTCCCGTGGAATCATCCGAATGGATTCGACGGACTTGATCTTGTAGGGTTCCACGGGTTTCCGGGGGCGCTGGTTCATGGTTGTCTCCCTTGAGTCACAATCTAACCTGACCAATATGTGGATACGGCTAAAACGCAACCAGTTTCCTGAGGGCTTCGAAGCGCTCCTCGATTTCGGCTGAAGAAACCGCAACCAGTCGATCCACGCTGAAATCTTCAATGGTGAATGACGCCATCACGCTGCCGTAGGCCGCGGCCTTGCGGATATCCTCCGGATGAAATGTCCCTACCTTATCCAAAAATCCCAAAAACGCACCCGCGAAGCTGTCACCCGCTCCGGTCGGGTCCACCACCGCCTCGCAGGGATACGCCATTAGGCCAAAAATGAACTCCCGGCCCAGTAGAAGCGCACCGTGCTCGCCCTTTTTAACGATCACCAGAGAGGGACCCATTTCGAGCAGCCGGCGGCCGGCCGTGATCAGGTTGTGATGGGCGGCGATCATTTTCACCTCTTCGTCATTGGCGAAAAACACGTCTACCTGTCGGATGACGCGCTTAAGCGGTTCGGGTTTGGTGTTGATCCAGAGGTTGATGGTATCCATGGCGACCAACTGCGGATTACGGGCTTGGCTCCGGATGTCTTCCTGCAGATCGGGATCGATGTTGCCCAGAAAAAGGATATCGGCTTCGGCATAATCCCGGCCCAGTCGGGGCTGGAAATCCTGGAATACGTTGAGCTCCGTCCGGACGGTCGATCGTTGATTGGGATCCTCTCCGTAGCGGCCTTCCCAGTAAAAAGTCTTGCCCGCTTCCCGTATCACCCCGCGTGTGTCGACACCTCTCCGGTTGAGCAGATCGATGAACTCCGGGGGGAAATCCTCTCCGACGACGGCGACGATTCGGGGCGAAGTGAAATAACTGGCGGCCAGGGCCGAAAAGGCACAGGAACCTCCGATGATCCGCTCTTTGCGCACTTGAGGAGTTTCGATGGTGTCAAAGGCCAGCGACCCGACGATGACCAGACTCATGGTCTCGATCCCACCTACTGCCCCGGATATTTTTCCAGGATGTGCCTCAGTTTCTCCCTGGATTCGGCGGGGATGAGATCGGGTTGGGTCACGACACAACCGCGCAGGGCGTCATTACAGGCACAGGCTTCCGCTGGCCCTCCGTTCTTGAGCATGGGGATCACCTCTTTGATGAGAGATTTGGCATGGCTGAGATTTTGGGCCACGTTCTCCAGGATCATCTCCACCGATACCGGGTCCTCCGACTCATGCCAGACATCGTAATCCGTGACCAGGTTCATGGTGGCGTAGCAGATCTCGGCCTCGCGGGCGAGCTTAGCCTCGGTGGCGCTGGTCATGCCGATGACGTCACAGCCCCAGGAGCGGTAGATGTGAGATTCGGCCTTGGTGGAAAACGCCGGCCCTTCGATGCAGATGTAAGTCCCCCGCGGGTGCATGCGCAGCCCCAGCTTTTTCCCGGCCTCATACAAGGCGCCGGCCAACCGCCCGCACACCGGCTCGGCCAGGCTCACATGAGCTGCCACTCCCTGTCCGAAAAAGGAGCTCTTGCGCCGGGTGCGGTCGAAAAATTGATCGGGGATCAGGATGTCGCGAGGCCGGATCTCTTCCTTAAGCGAACCCACCGAGTTGAGGGAAAGGATCTTTTCCGCCCCCAACATCTTGAAGGCATATATGTTGGCCTGATAATTGATCTCAGCCGGCAGCAGACGATGGCCCTTGCCGTGACGGCTGAGAAATGCGATGACGGTGCTGTGGTAATCCCCGATGACGAAAGTATCGGAGGGCGCCCCGAATGGCGTCTTCACCTCCACCTCGTCCTTCACCTCGATGCCTTCGATCTTATAGAGCCCTGTGCCGCCCAGTATCCCGATCTCGACCCGTGGGATGCCGTCCACTTCCGCTTCTGTCATGAAACCTCCTCTGATAAGCTTTATGATATATACCGGATGCCGCCTCAAGTCAAGAAATCGGATCTCTTCAGGTGCACTTTTCGATCCAAAATCGATCTTCTCTTCCGTGAATCCCGTCGTCATGCCGAGCTTGACGCACGGCTATGCGCCGGCTGTCACAAGATCACTTTCGGAGAGGCGCCTTTTAGTGGGTCAGCGCATGTCCAAAAGGACCTTGACCGCCTCAGGGCGCCGGGCATGCTCGAAGGCCTCCAAGGCGCGTTCCAAAGGGTAAACCGCCGTGATGAGGGGCCGAACGAGGATCGTGTCCTGCAGGGCCTGCAGGGCCGGGCCGAAACGTCCGCAGCGGGATCCGACTACGGTCAGCTCGTTGACGACGATGGGGGTCCAATCCCAGTCTTCGGTATCCACCACCGTACTTTTGACCACTAATGTTCCCCGTGGTCGCACATATTTAACCGCCTCGGCACGGCCTTGCGGCGTACCGGTCGCCTCGACCACGATGTCGAACGCCCCGGCCGCAGGGGTTGCTGCCGGCACGGTTTTCACTCCGGCCGCCGCGGCGATCGCCAGCTTTGCGGCATGACGTCCGGCCAATGTCACCCGGCCTGCGCTGGTGCGGAGGGCCATACCCAAGAGTAATCCCAGCTTTCCATCACCCAGGACCAAGACCTGCTCGCCGGGCCGGATGTGCACCTGCTCCAGGACCTCAAAGGCCGCGGCCAGCGGCTCACAGAAAACCGCCTCCTCATCGCTCAATCGATCAGGGACCACGTAAAGATTTTCCATCGGCAACGTCATAAATTCGGCGAAACACCCGCCGCGTCCCGAGATGCCCACGACGGTCCGGTCTCGACAATGCCGGGCCAGATTACTGCGGCAGAATCGGCACGTCCCGCAACCGCAGTTGATCTCTCCCACCACCCTTTTTCCTACCCACTCGGAGGATGCTCCCGACGCCTCCTCTACGCGTCCGATGAATTCATGGCCGGGGATCCCGCTGAAATCCATGTATCCCTTGATGAGCTCCAGGTCTGTGTTGCAAATGCCGGCCATTTGAATACGGATCAGGGCCTCACCTGGCTTGGGAAGGGGCTGTGGGGCATCGGCGGCAAACCGCAGGCGGCGGTCGAAAACCACGGCTTTCATGGCGTCACGCTGATATTGTGCCAACTCGGCCGCGGCTTTGCAAGCAACTGGGGGACGTTCCCAAAGGGGACACCCTGGAAAAGTGGACCTGGGGGACGTTCCCAAAGGGGACACCCTAAGTAATAGAGTTTCTTTACCGTGAACGTCTCCGTTCTGGAGCGAGCCAGGGTGTCCCCTTTGGGAACGTCCCCCAGTTTGGAATTGAGTTTTAGGGGTAATTTGGGTATGCTAGGGACCGGAGAATCCGCATGAGTGAAAACCTGGACCTCGCTGCAGTGATACAGAAGCTGCGCTCAGCCCGGCAGGTGGTGGCTCTGACCGGCTCCGGTATTTCGGCCGAGTCAGGTATCCCCACCTTCCGCGGCGCGGAGGGACTGTGGAGGACCTACCGGGCCCAGGACTTGGCTACGCCCGAGGCTTTTGCCCGTTCTCCGAAACTTGTGTGGGAGTGGTATGATTGGAGGCGCGGTCTGATGGCCGCGAAAAATCCCCATGCCGGTCACCGGGTACTGGCCGCATGGGAAAACCGTTTTTCCCGCTTCACGCTCATCACCCAAAATATCGACGGGATGCACCGGCGCGCCGGATCGAAGAACATCCTGGAACTCCACGGCAACATCTGGAGGATGCGGTGCACGCAGGAAGGTACGGTAACGGAAAACATGGATACACCGCTCTCCCCTATACCACCCCTTTGCCCGGATTGTGGAGCTCTCATGCGGCCTCATGTGGTGTGGTTCGGCGAACCCCTGGACCGCGAGGTGATCCACCGTGCATCGCTCCTCAGCGCCCAATGCGATCTCATGCTGGTGGTGGGGACGTCGGCTGTGGTCCAGCCCGCCGCCTCACTCCCCTTAAGCGCACTGGATGCGGGTGCCCCAGTCGTGGAAATCAATCCCGAAGCCACGCCGCTTACCCCATATGCGGACTTTTCCTTGCGGGGCAAGGCCGGAGATATCCTGCCGCAGATCGACAGCGCCCTATTCCGTGTCCCCCGGGAGAACGGGTCATGAAGTATATATACTTCGACGCCTTTTCCGGCTGCAGCGGCGACATGATCTTGGGCGCCCTGCTGGACTTGGGGGCGGACGTTTCGAAATTTCAAAAGGACATGGAAGCCCTGGCTCTTCCGGTCCGCATCTCCGTCCAGGAGATCCGCCGGGCGACACTGCGGGGACTGAAGGTGGAGGTGGCCGTCGAGCGGGACTCACCCGTGCACCGCAAATGGGAGGATGTTCGAAAAATCATAGAAAGTTCCCCTTTTTCCAGGAAAGTCAAAGAACGGTCACTGAACATATTTCGCCGCCTTTTTGAAGCCGAATCCCGAGTCCACGGACACGCTTTTGAAAAAACCCATCTTCACGAAGCCGGCGCAGACGACGCCTTGGTGGATATCGTGGGTTTTGGCTTGCTGTCGGAGATGTTGGATGTCGGGATTTTCCATGCCTCTCCACTCAACTTGGGCGGAGGCTGGATCAAAGCCTCACATGGGGTGTTGCCGGTCCCGGCGCCGGCTGTATCTGAGCTGCTGAAGGACATCCCTACTTATTCCGCCCATGTGCAGAAGGAGCTGGTCACTCCGACCGGAGCGGCCATCCTGGCGGAAGTGGTGGAGGAATTCTCCACCCTGCCCGAACTCAAGTATCAACGCGTCGGGTGGGGAGCCGGTGGGCATGATCTGCCGGATTTTCCCAACCTCTTGCGGGTATTTTACGGCGAGGCCGACGCCCTAAAGGCCAAAGGGCAGGTTTATCAAATCGAGGCCAACGTCGACGACTCCACACCCCAGGTGCTGGCCGAATTCCTGGGGCGTGCACTCCAGGCGGGGGCCTTGGACGTGTTCCTGACTCCCATCGTAATGAAAAAGAATCGTCTGGGGAGCAAGATCTCCATCCTGTCCGATAGCCGGACCCTGGACCGCTTGATCCGGCTGTTGTTTCAGGAGACGAGTTCGATCGGAGTGCGCTTCTTCCCCGTGGCCCGCCGAGTGCTGCCCCGCCACTTCAGGGAGGTCAGCGTAGAGGGGGAAATAATCAAAGTCAAGGTGGCGGAACTGGACGGGATGCCGATCAACATCCAACCGGAATACGATGACTGCCGCCGGGCTGCGCGCAGGCTCAAAATGCCGCTCAAGCACGTCGAAGATCTCGCCCGTATGGCGATGAAGGACGAAAAGCAGCGGGGAGGAAAAGGATAGATCCCATGGCCAAGGCCAAAAAAAAGCAGGCTGACCTGGAACGCATCGAAGCCGGCGTCAAGCTCATCCTGGAAGGGATCGGAGAGGACCTGGAGCGAGCGGGGATAAAACGCACCCCGATCAGGGTGGCCCACATGTTCGCGGAGATACTTAGCGGAATCCACGAGGATCCCACCGACTATCTGCATCCCATCCAGGGAGAGAAGCATGACGAAATGGTGCTGATTAAAAACATACCGCTCTACTCCATGTGCGAACACCATCTCCTGCCTTTCGCCGGGGTGGCGCATGTCGCCTACATCCCCAAAGGCGGCCGTATCGTGGGATTGAGCAAGATCGCCCGCGTCGTGGAGGTGCATGCACGGAGGCTGCAGGTTCAAGAACGGCTGACCAAAGATATCGCCGATCTCATCGACTCGTCCCTAAAGCCCCTGGGGGTCATGGTGGTCATAGAGGCGGAGCATATGTGCATGTCCATGCGGGGAGCCAAAAAACCCAAATCTCTCACGGTGACCTCAGCGGTCCGGGGATCATTCCGCACCAACAACGCCACCCGGGCGGAGGCCATGACTTTGATCCGAGGAGGAATGTCCGGTGGGCGAGAACTCTAAGAAGACCTTCTATGTCACCACCCCGATCTATTATGTCAATGACGTTCCCCATATAGGGCATGCCTACACCACCATCATCGCCGACGCGGTGGCACGGTTTAAAAAGATGATGGGCTACCAGGTCTTTTTCCTCACCGGTACTGATGAGCACGGGCAAAAGATCGAAAAATCCGCCGCCGAAAAAGGGATCACGCCCATCCAGCTGGCCGATCGAGTGGTGGGGCGGTTCAAAGACCTATGGCAGGCACTCGATATCGATTACGATTATTTCATTCGCACCACTCAGCCCCTTCACGAACAGGGCGTGCAGAAGCTGTTCGCCGCCCTCCGCCGAAAGGGCGACATCTATAAAGGCACCTATGAAGGCTATTACTGTGTTTCCGATGAAAACTTCCTGTCCGAAGACATCCCGCAGGAGGCGGATGGCACCAAGATCTGCCCGGACTGCGGAAAGAAGGCGGGAAAGGTCGCCGAAGAGTGCTATTTCTTCCGGCTTTCCGCCTATCAAAAACCGCTCCTGGAGTTCTATGCCCGTAATCCCACCTTCGTGCGTCCCGAGAGCCGGATGAACGAGATCACCAGCTTCGTGCGCCAGGGACTCAAAGACTTGAGCATCACACGCACCACCGTCCAATGGGGAATTCCGGTCCCGGATGATCCTCAACACACCGTCTATGTCTGGTTCGATGCCCTGCACAACTACCTGACCGGCATCGGTTATGATTGGGATGATGAGCTCTACCGCACCTTCTGGCCGGCCGACATCCATCTCATCGGCAAGGACATCCTGCGCTTCCATGCCGTTTTCTGGCCGGCCTTCCTGATGGCCGGAGGTTTCCCTCTCCCCCGCTGTGTGTACGGCCACGGATGGTGGCTCAAAGACAAGACCAAAATGTCCAAATCGCGCGGCAATGTGCTGGATCCGCATCTCATTCTGAATACGTTCGGCACGGATCCGCTGCGCTATTTCCTGCTGCGGGAGATCCCCGTCGGGCTGGACGGCAATTTTTCCCACGAGGGCTTCGTCCACCGGGTCAATTCGGACCTGGCCAATGACCTGGGCAACCTGGTGCAGCGGCTTCTGACCATGATCCACAGCTATTTCGCCGGCCGCCTCCCAGCAATGACGGAGGAGAGCTCCGGCGATCGGCGGTTCCGAGAGGCATTCGAGGAAGCCAAGCCCAAAATCCTGAATTGGTACCAGGATCTGGCTATAAACCGGGCTCTGGAAGAAATCTGGATCACCATCAACGCCGTCAACAGTTATCTGGCCGAAAACGAGCCCTGGAAGCTCGCCAAAATCGAGGGCCAAACACCCCGCCTGGCGCGCATCCTGTTTCAGGCGGCGGCCGCGGTCCGCGTGATCGCGGGATTTCTGTATCCGGTCATGCCGAAATCCGCCAAAAGGATATGGCGTTTTCTAGGCGAAGAGGCCTCCATACGGGAGCTTTTCTTGCCGGACCTGGCATTCGAAGGCCTCAAGTCGGCCTCCAAATTCCTTCGGCCCGAACCGCTGTTTCCCCGGGTCGACCTCAAGGATTTTCTCAAGGAGCAACCGGAAGAGACCCCGACGCCCCAAATCAAAGAGGAGGAATCCATGGAACAAATCACTTTTGACGAATTCAAACGGATGGATCTGAGAGTGGCCGAAATCCTCCAAGCCGAGCGCGTGGAGGGCACGAAGAAGCTTATCAAGATGCAGGCCGATATAGGCGGCGAGGAGCGCCAGATGGTGGCCGGCATCGCGGACACCTATTCGCCCGAAGACCTGGTGGGCAAGAAGATCATCGTGATCGTAAACCTGAAGCCGGCTGTCATCCGAGGAATCGACTCGCAAGCCATGCTCCTGGCGGCCGTCATGGAGGACGACACCGCCATCGTGCCCTTCTTCCCGGACGAGGTTCCCGCCGGCGCCAAGGTCCGCTAGAAAGATCGAGACCGGCACGGACCGGAATGTGCTCCGGGACGCCCCGCGGAATCCAAAAAAGCAGACCATGAGACGGAGAGACTTCCTGCTTTCCATGGCTGCCGGTGCGGCGGGATTCCATCTGTTGCGGCCGAGTTTCGAGCCGCAATCGGCAGGGAGACCGCCCTCCGGTTCGAGCCGGGAATCCTCCGTCTTGATTAAAGTCCTGGGAACGGCTCAGGACGGAGGCCTGCCCCAAATCGGCTGTTACTGTGACAACTGCCGGCGGGCGCGCGCCGATGCCGGGTTCAGCCGGAAGATCGCCTGTCTGGGAATCTTCGATCTTGACCGGCGGTCCCTGTTCATAGTGGACGCCACTCCTGACCTTCGCCTCCAGCTGGATACGGCGTTGAAGAGGCTGAGAGGAGAGGTTTCAGGCCGCCGCATTCAGCCCGATGGGCTCATCCTGACCCATGCTCATATCGGCCATTACACGGGACTCATGTTCTTTGGCTATGAAGCCATGTCCGCAGCCGGACTTTCGGTCCACTGCTCCGCCCGTATGGCTGAATTCCTGCGCCGAAACGGCCCCTGGAGCCAGCTTGTGCGGCGGGAGAACATCAAACTCCATCCCTGGGATTCCGGCCTAAGCGTATCCTTGACCGCGAACGTGTCGGTCATACCCTTTCCCGTGCCCCATCGGGACGAATATTCCGATACCTTCGGCCTTTGGATTAAGGGGCCGGATAAAAAGCTCCTCTACATCCCGGACATTAAAAACTGGGCGGCCTGGGACCGCTCCCTAACGGCGGAAGCCGCCCGAGCCGATGTGGCCCTGTTGGACGGGACCTTCTTTTCTCCCCAAGAGCTTCCCGGTCGTGACCTGAGCGAGATCGGCCATCCATTTATCCGCGATACCATACGGCTCCTGGATGCTTCAAACGAGGCGCCGCGTCCCCGGGTGTTTTTCACCCACCTCAACCACTCCAATCCTGCGGCTGATTCGAGCAGCGCCGCCCATCGGGAGATTCTCAAGCGAGGCTTCGCCGTGCTGTCCGAGGGAATGGAGTTTTTTCTCTGAACTCCGGTTTCCTCATCTCAGATAGCTTTGCAACCGTGCGCGGGTAACGGCGCCCTCGCGAACAATCTTGGGAGCCGCTCCGATCAGATCCACGACCGTAGAGGGCAACCCCCCAGGCGTGAAGCCTCCATCGATGATCATATCCACCCGGCCGTCGAACATCCGGATCACATGGCTTGGATCCGCACTTTCCGGCATTCCGGAGAGATTGGCGCTGGTTGCGGTGAGGGGAAAGCCCGCCGAGTGAATCAATTTCCGCAGCCAGACATGTCGGGGAATGCGGATGCCGATGGTCCTGTGTGACCCCAAGAGCTCGGCAGGCAGGTCCGGTGAGGCGGTAAGGACCAGCGTCAACGGCCCCGGCCAGAAGGCCGCAGCCAGATCCTCCAGCAAGGGGGGAATCCGGAAGGCCACGGCGGAGATCATTTTAAGATCCGATATCACCAGAGAAAGCGGCTTGGCGGCCGATCTTTGTTTGATGCGGTAGACCTTCCCGATCGCCTCGGCATTGAATCCCGAAGCGCCCAGCCCGTAAAACGTATCCGTAGGATAGACGATGACGCCTCCCCCTGACAGCGTCCGGATGATGCGTCCATCGATGTCCCGATCGCTTGGGCCTCCTGAGAGGCGGATGATCTCGGTTTGCATGGTCGGCATCACCAGTGTATGACTAGTGTAATCGGAAAACGCCGGCCGGTAAAGGGCGGCATCGCGCACAGTGGTCGGGCAAACCCTTTTTAAATCCCGGAATTTAGGGTAGAATTGGTATGGGAAAGGACAGTTGACCTGTTTAAGCAACAGCCGGAGTCGGATCCTTCCCGAGAGCACGGCTGAGTAGAAATGGCATATTTTTTGCATCAAAGGCAGCGAGGAGTTCGAACATGAAAAAGATCGGAATGATTTTAGTACTTTTGGCGCTATTTTCCCCTGGTATGGCCTTGGCGGATGTCGTGAGCTTCAAACTCGGATTTTTCTTCCCCCGAGCCAACAGCGATCTCTGGAGGACCGAATTGGGCACGTCATATCCCGAGGAAGGCAATATGGATCTCTCGAAGTCCGATTACACGGGATCCATCTTCGGATTCGCATATGAATACTTCGTCAGCCGGGAGATCGCCATCCAGATCAGCATCGACGGCTACACCAAACAGAAGAGCGGAGTCTATCTCGACTATGACGGCCTGACCGACTTCGACGGCGACTGGGCATACCCCATCGGCAGCCTGAACAACCCGGATTTCGTTCCCCAGCATGTGTTCTCCGTATCGGTAACCCCCATCCAGATGTCGCTTAAGTTTACTCCTCTGGGACGTGGACAGAGGATCATTCCCTATATCGGGGGCGGCGTGGGCCTGTACATCTGGAGCGCTCGTTTGCAGGGGGATGTCGTCGACTTCAGCGATCCCTATATCGACACGGCTCTTAATGTAGAAGTTTATCCCGTGGATCCAGCCGACATAAGGGATGAGAACAATCTGCTGATCGGATTCCAGGCTTTGGGCGGCGTCATGTTCCCCCTTGCCAACCGGATCAGCGTGGAACTCGAAGTCAAGTACAACTTCGCGAAAGGGAACCTGGACGAATTCATCGGCTTCGAGCCTTTCGATCTGAACGGCCTGCAGGCCGGCTTGGCCCTGAACTACTGGTTCTAAAGCCGCTATTCCAGATACGTTTCATAGCAGACGATCTTATCCAGGCTTCGTCTTCCTCGATGGGGAGGAGACTCATCCGGATAACCCAAAGGAGTCAGGGCCAGGACCTTCACATCGTCCGGGACGTGCAGGAGTGACTTCACCGTCTTTTCCTCGAACGCCCCGATCCAGCAGGTTCCCAGGCCTTCCTCCTGCGACTGCAGCATGAGGTGATCCAGGGCGCAGGTGACATCGATGGTCCAGGAGGTCATGTAGTTGCCCTGGCGCTGGTAGCTTCGGTCGGGGTAACCGCAGGCCACGATGATCCAGGGAGCACGGGCCATGAAGAACTGCCCGCGTGACGCCTCCGCCAGCTTCATCTTCATGCCCGCATCCTGTACCAAAATGAACTTCCAGGGTTGAAGGTTCTTTCCGGATGGAGCCAGGCGGGCAGCCTCCATGACCCGGGACATCACCTCTTCCGGTATGGGATCACGCTTGTATGCCCGGATGCTCCGCCGGGCTCTGATCACATCCAGAACGCTCATGGTATCCTCCTTCTTCCCAGCACGGCGCATCCCGGCCCTCATGCACACACGGATCAGGGAGGCCGAGCCGGATGGCTAGGATAACAATCCGTGCCTCTTCAGCAGACTCCGGTAGGCCTCGGCTCGACGGTTCTTTCCCCGTTTCACGGCCCCTTGGATGAGAATGCGGCATTTGCGTTCCAACTGCTGCTTGACCAGGGCTTCCTCCTGGGGCGACAGTTCCCAGCCCAAGGCTTTTTCCAGGGCCCTCACGCGGAAGCGGTCCATCCCCCAGTACTTCTTGGACAACTGATCGGCATGTCCGCCCCGCTTCACGATCAACGGCTCCGGGATGAAGTGGACCGGGTATCGATGGGCCAGCCGGAGTCCTAAGTCATAATCCTCGCAGGCGGGGAAGTCTTCGTCGAATCTCCCGATCTCATCGAACACCCGGCGTCGAAACAGAGCCGATGACAGGCTGAGGAGGCAGAGGGGCAGGAATTTATCGAATACCCGGCCGGAATATTTGCGGTGCTTTTTTCGGGGATTTACAAAAACCCCTCGACGGATCCATTTCTCTTCGGTGCATACGACGACGGCATCGGGATGGGCCCTTAAGAACTGCATTTGCCGGGATATCTTTTCCGGCATCCAAAGGTCGTCCGAGTCCAAAAATGCAACCAACTCTCCCCGAGTCAGCTTCAGGCCCAGGTTGCGGGCCGCGCTGACTCCGGCGCGCGGCCGGCGCACATAGGCGACCTTGTCTGTCCAAGGCCCGAGCAAGGCTTCCGTATTGTCGGTGGAACCGTCGTCCACCACCAGAATCTCACCCACAGGATGGTCTTGCCAATAGTCTTGAGCCAACACCGAACCGACGGCCTCCCGGACGAAATCCGCTCTATTGTAGGTCGGGATGATGATGCTGAGTTCGACCGGGGCCTGCAATTCTGAGGTCATGTCGATATTCAACTCTGGATACACCCGTCGGCTCAACGGTTCACCGGGACACGACGGTTCAGATCGACCGGCAGGACGAGATCATGCCAATCGGTCTGAAGATGTAATTCCCCGCTCACGCGACAGGAAGCTTCCGCCTGCTGAAGCAGGCCGTACACGTCCTGGCCGACTTCATAAAAATTGAACAGCAGCGGAATGGAAACCACATGATCAGCCGAGGCGGACAAAGACTGACGGGTGTTAAGCCGCCCCTGTTTGATGGGATGCCCTCCGATCTTCAGGTCATAGGCTAGCCACTCCACTCCCAGGGAAAATCCGTTGGGATTCGTAACCTTGATATCGACTTCAAGCTCCGCGCCGCCGATGGTCAATGCCTTGGCTCTGATGCTTTCGATTTCCAGCTCCAGAACACGGAAGATCGGAAATTCCGCGGTGAAGGCAAAAGGCTGCCCGCCGCGGGCCCGCCGGCCCCGGGAGAATGACATTTCCCCCATGATGTAACAGGCGACCGAAGATTGGTCCTGGACTCCGCTGACACTCCGGAACAGATTTTCGTATGTTATCCGGACCGGAAGCCTGATCATCTCGGCGGACGAAGGCCCCACCGGAAGCCCTCCTTCGATGGACTGCTGGGGCATGAGGATGTACTCCTGCTCATTCACCACAAAGCGATAAGTATAGCCCGTAAGAAAATAGGGTTGCGAAGACCCGTTTCGCAGATTGACATAAAACACTAGATCCAGGCCCTGCGGGCTCAGATTCTGTATGCGTTTATCTTCGAGTGTGATGGTGATGTCCTGCCCACCGTACAGCATGAAAAAGATCCCGCACCAAGCCGTCATCACCATTACCAAAAGCAAGCGTTGCATGTGCATTTAAAGACCTCGGTCAAGAGATGCTTCCCTAGGATACACCAAGCCCGACAGAATAGCTAGAAGGCTCTGGGGGACGCTCCCCAAGGTACCACCCCAGACCCAGAAATTCCCTCAAGACGTCTCACCCAGCCGCTCCTCAATCCTTTCTTATTAGTCAATCCTTGATTAAACGCCGGGGTGGTACCTTGGGGAGCGTCCCCCAGATGAATTGCAATATATCCTCGAGTGGAGTATCATCACCATAATTCCGGAGCCGAGATGGACAGAATCGACATCGCCTTTTCTCATGAAGATCTCTTCATGCACCTCTTCGGGCCGGACGTCTATCTGGTCGGCGGGGCCGTACGCGATGTGCTGCGCGGCACCTTCGATCCGGAAAGCGACCTGGATCTGCTCATCCTTCACAATTCAGTGGAGGAAATCCAGCAAAAGCTTCGGCCGCACGGCCGGGTCGATCTGGTCGGGAAAAGCTTCGGGGTCATAAAATTCACCATAGACAAAAAGTGCTATGACATCGCGCTGCCGCGCCAGGATGCCCCTCAGCCTGGGAAAGTGCGTCGGCATCAGGATTTCATCGTCAGCGCCGATCCGGAATTGCCGATCGAAAAGGATTTGGAACGGCGGGATTTTCGCTGCAACAGCATCGCCGCTCGGCTTCAAGACGGCACCGTAGTCGATCCCTTTCAGGGACGCCGGGACATCACCGAGCGTGTCCTTCGACTGACCAACCCGCAGGCATTCCCCGACGATCCTCTCCGTGTCCTACGGGCGGCCCGCTTCGCAGCGGTCCTTCAGTACAGCATCGACTCTTCGGTTTATGAGGCCGCCAAAAGCGTGGATCTCTCGGGCTTGAGCGTGGAACGCATAAATGAAGAGCTGTTCAAGATCCTGCTGGATTCCCCTCACCCCTCGACGGGATTGGAGGAATTCTTCATGCTGGGGGTGCTCCGCCAACTGTATCCTGAACTTCTCGCCCTCACCCTGTCGATCCAGGACTCGCACTTTCACCCGGAAAAGGACCGTTTCGGCCACCACAGCGTCTGGCAGCACACCAAGATCACGGTCGACCAGGCAGCACGCCTGTCGGAAACGGCCGGCATGAATCCCCCGGAGAAGCTGTCCTTGATGCTGGCGGCACTTTTTCACGATGTGGGCAAGCCGGAAACCGCCGCCTGGGAATTCAAGCGGGGGCGCATGGTCATCACCAACCACGGCCATGACATCGCCGGCGAACGGATCGCGCGCGCGCTGCTCAAGCGCTTCAAGATCTACTCCTATCAAGGCCGGGATCTGAGAAAGACCGTCCTCTCCCTGCTGCGCTGCCATCATCGTGCTTCGGAACTCTGGCAGAATCGAGAGAAAGTCACTAAAAAAGCCTTCAACCGACTGGCCGCCGACGTCTACGGTGACATTGAATTGGCCGTGTATCTGGATGTCGCCGACCGGGCGGGTCGAGACGCCGCTCCGGTGTCCGATCTGGATCAACAGGGCCGATGGCTTCTGCAAAAATTTGCCGAGCTGAAGGTGACCAAGCAATCCATTCAGCCTGTGCTCCAAGGCAGAGACCTGATTCCTCTGGGTGTTGCCCCAGGCCCGGAAATGGGACGGATCTTGAAGAGCCTCTACCAAATGCAGCTGGACGGCTCATTCGAAACCCGGGAGCAAGGCCTGGAGGCGGCCCGCGAATTGATCGAAGCGAGGAGGTAAGGCCATGAGGGTGATGGTCGCCGGAGGGGCCGGCTACATCGGTTCACACACGGTTAAAGCCCTGCGTCGCGCCGGCTTTGAATCGCTGATCTTCGACAACTTTTCCACCGGCCGCCGCGAGCTGGTTCAAGACCAGACAGTGGTACAGGGGGATCTGATGCGCATGGAAGATATCCGATCGGCGCTCCGCGGGTCCGACTGCAAGGCCGTGATGCACTTCGCTTCCCTCATCCGGGTGGGGGAATCCTTTCGAGACCCGCAAGCCTATTACACCGCCAATCTTATCAGCAGCCTCAACCTCCTCAGGGCCATGCTGGAGGCGGGGATCAACACCTTCATTTTTTCATCCTCCGCTGCCGTGTACGGAATTCCCGGTGCCATACCGATATCCGAGAGCCATCCGCTTCAGCCCGCCAATCCCTACGGACAAACCAAGCTGATGATCGAAACCATCCTGCAGGATTACTCACGAGCCTATGATTTTCGATTCATCTCCCTTCGTTATTTCAATGCCGCCGGCGCCGACCCGGACGGAGATTTGGGCGAGTTGCACGAACCCGAGACGCATTTGATTCCCAATGTTTTGCGATCCTTGTTGGAAAAGGAAAGATGTCTGGAAGTCTACGGCACCGATTTTCCCACTCCCGACGGGACCGCGATCCGGGATTATATTCATGTGACCGACCTGGCCGAGGCGCACGTGCTGGCCCTAAAAAGGCTGGAGCAGGGGCAGGAGGGAGGATTCATCAACCTGGGTGCCAGCCGAGGCTTCTCGGTGCGCGAGGTTATCAGCAAAGCGGAGGAGATCACCGGGCGAACGATCAGCTATCGCGAAGCCCCCCGGCGCCTGGGGGACGTGCCGGTTCTGCTGGCCTCTAAGCAGCGTGCCGAGGATTGGCTGAGCTGGAAACTCCAGCACTCGGATCTCGAAACCATCATCCACACAGCCTGGGAATGGCACCGCCGCCGGCATTCCGCATCCTGAAGATCCCCGGTAAGACTCATTTTCTTTAAAATACCGCCCGCAGAAACCTTTCGCGACTAAATCATGTTCTGGTAATGGAAAATGGGAGACTCAAGCGGCGAGGCCAATAATTGACTCCTTCAAGAGGAAATGCTATAAATAACCTTCTCAGAGGAAAAGTGGCCATCAAATACCGACGTACCACACTCTTGTTTCTGCTGGCGGGACTCGTGGTCTCTTGGGGCTGTTCCTCCCCTAAGAAAGCGAAACCGACGGTCGTGCCGCCGGATTCCCGCCCCATTCCGTCTCAGCAAGAAATCGAGATCCCCGCCACGCCGGCCACTCCGCAAGGAGAACCGATTCTGCTTTCCGAGTTCCCCGATTCGCCGGTTACATCAAAGGAAGAGGAAGCGAAGAACCCATCCCGCCTCCTGGAAGGCGCCATGAGCTCCTATCAGGCGGCCCTGCTTTCGTGGGATCAGGGAGATCTAGAGAACGCCATCCTGTACCTGGACGCCGCCTACAACCTGATCGTGGACATGGAGATCCCAGCCGATTCCTTCCTCGAGCAGGAAAAAAACGATCTGAGGCTGCTGATCGCCCAACGGATCCAGGAGATCTATGCATCACGCGCCACCGCCGTGGGCGACAACCACGGCACCATACCCCTGGCGCTGAACCGCTATGTTCAGAGGGAGATCGACAGCTTCTGCGATCCAGAACGGAATCTGTTTATCGAGGCCTACCGCAGATCCGGCCGCTATCGCGACATGATCTTGGAAGAACTGCGTAAGGAGGGCCTTCCCGAAGAGCTGGCATGGATGCCGGTGATTGAAAGCTGGTTCAAGATCCGGGCCCTGTCGCGGGCCAGTGCGCTGGGCATGTGGCAGTTCATCGCATCCACCGGATACCGCTACGGCCTCAAACGCGACCGATATATCGACGAACGCATGGATCCGGAAAAGGCTACTCGGGCGGCCGTCCAGTATCTCAAGGCGCTCCACTCCATGTTCGGCGATTGGACCACGGCGCTTGCGGCCTATAACTGCGGAGAAGTCCGGGTCCGCAGGGTTATAAACGCCCAGCGGATCGCCTACATGGATAACTTCTGGGACCTGTACCAGATGCTCCCGCGGGAAACCCGCCGCTTCGTCCCCCGCTTCATCGCTACGGTCCTCATCATCAGCAATCCGGATAAGTATGGTATGTCCCTGCCCGACCCCGATCCCCCCCTGCGCTACGAAACGATCCAGATCAACAAACCGATCAAGCTGGAAACGCTATCCCAAAAGCTGGGCTTAGATCCTCAAGCCCTGGCGGAAATGAATCCCGAGTTGAGGCACAAATCCACGCCGGAAGGCGATTATGAGCTAAAGGTCCCGGTGGGCATCGGCAACCAGGCCCTGGTAGAAGTCGAAACCATCGCCCGCTACGTCCCGCCGGAAGCCACGTATGTCACTCACTATGTCCGGCGGGGAGAGACGGTCTCCGGGATCGCCACCCGCTACCGCACCTCGATCTCTTCCATCGCCCGGGCCAACCGCTTGGGGCGGAATTACCTCATTCGCCCCGGGCAAAGGCTCCGGGTTCCCACCCGCTACGGCACTACCTACACCAGTTCCCAATCACGCCAGCTTTCCAAAAGCGGTGACAACCTGGTCTACACAGTCAAGCGCGGGGATACCCTCTATAACATCGCACAGTCCTTTAAGACCTCGGTCCAAAACATCAAGAGTCTGAACAACCTGAAAAGCAACACTCTGCAGGTGGGACAGAAGTTGACCGTCTTCAGCGGTGCCGCCAACGGCGTCACGTTCTACACGGTCCGATCCGGAGACACTCCCTTTGAAATCGCGCAGCGCTTCGGGATGGACCTGAACGCTTTGCTCAGCCTAAACGGCTTGACCAGACGATCGACCATATATCCCGGGCAGAAGCTCCGGGTGGCGGGCAATAAATAGAGGCGCCCTCTATTTCTTTTTTTTCTTCTTGGTTTTGGATTTGGTCTTCTTTTTCTGCTTGACCATTTCCTGTTCGCAACAGAGGAAGACGTGCCTCTCTACGCAGCCGCAGGCATCCACTCTGATCCGCAAACCGCACACCCCGCAGGCCCAGTTCTGACGAGCCTTGACCTTGGGGATCTTTTTTTTCTTGGGGGCGGCGGCCGCGGATTTTTCAGCCGCAGCCTTCTTTTTCACGACCGGTTTTTTGGCTGCCACGACCGTTGAGGACGGTTTCTTGGGGACCGATTCGGCGGCGGCTTTTCCGGCCGCTTTTTTGGGGGGCGGTGTTTCTATAGTCGCACCCGCTTTGGCCGCGGAAGCCTTGCTGGCCGGCTTGGAGCGTGCGGCTGGTTTCGGGCGCGCGGCCGGTTTCGGGCGCGCGGCCGGTTTCGGGCTTGCGGTCGACTTGGAGCGTGCGGCCGGCTTGGAGCGTGGAGTCGGCTTGGACTCGGTCTTTTTTGTCGCCATGTTCTCCCTCCCTGTTTTAGGTACTACCGAACGTCTGCATCTTTATCATCAATTCGACGCCGAGTCAACTTCTTTCGGCTCAGCGCAGGGGCAGCGTTGGTGTGTCAGCTCCCGTCCTTAATATTGATATCGAATATTCAGAGGCACAGCGACAGATTCGAAGCGATAGGAAAGATCCAGCCTCTCGGCATAATCGAGGAGGATAGGGAAGATAGAACTCTCCTGGGTTCGGTCAGGACGATCATGAGGTGGGTTGCGCAGGCCGGAGAACGCTACTTTTTCTTAGCAGCGGCCTTGGCCTTTTCCGAAAGCTTCTCTTTCTTTTTCTCTTTCTTCTTGAATTCGCTTCCGACCAGTTCAATCATCGCCATCTCGGTTCCATCACCGGCCCGGGGGCCGATCTTTATGATCCGTGTGTATCCTCCGGGTCTTTCCTGGAACCGCGGACCGATATCTTCGAACAGTTTCTTGACCACGTCCTTCTTGTAGATAAACCGCAGGGCCTGACGCCGGGTGTGCAGGGTGTTGGTTTTGGCCAGCGTTATCATCTTTTCGGCTACGGGTCGGATGGCCTTGGCCTTGGACAAGGTGGTGCGCATGCGCTCCTTTTCCAGGAAGGAGGTGGTCATGTTCCGCAATAGGGCTTTGCGTTGGGCGGTATCGCGGCCCAACCGCTGGCTCTTGACTCGGTGCCTCATACTAGCACTCCTTCATCCTCACTCTCCTCCTTCTTCTCCGACTCGATTCTTTCGACCAATTTGGGATGAAGGTCCAGATTTAGACCCAGGCGCAGGTCTTGGAGGGTCTCCTTGATTTCGGAAAGAGACTTGCGTCCGAAGTTTTTGGTCTTCAGCAGCTCATCTTCCGTCTTCCGAACCAATTCATAAATGAATTCGATGCCAGCCGATCGCAGACAGTTGTTGGATCGTACGGAGAGCTCCAGATGATCGATGGTTTTTGAGAGGATGTCGATCTGCGAGTAATAGGGGATCTTTTCCTTTCCCTCATCGGCATCGCGCTCGGTGGGCTCGTCTACGATATTGAGGAAGATAACCAAGTGGTCGCGCATGACCTTGGCTGCCTGTCCCAACGCCTCCTGGGGAGTTACGGCCCCGGTGGTCCAAATCTCCAACGTCAACTTCTCATAATCGATGCGCTTTCCCACCCGCGCGGGATCAACCTTGTAGTTGACACGGACAACAGGCGAATGTGAAGAATCCAAGGGAATAAAATCCACGCTGAGATTCTCATCAAAATTCTGGTCTGCCGGGATATACCCGCGGTTGTTGGATACGATCATCTCGATATCCAGGATCCCGTCTTCATCCAGGGCCGCCAGGTGGGTCTCCGGATTCAGGATCACGATATCCGAGTCATGCTCGATGTCGGCGGCGGTCGCATTCGCCGGCCCCTGAATCTTGAGCGTCATGGTCTTGGACCCGTCGCCCTGCAGCTTCAGGTTCAGGCTCTTCAGATTCAAAATTATGTCGGTCACATCCTCGACCACTCCCGGTACCGTGGAGAACTCATGCAGCACTCCCTGGATCCGGATGTTGGTGATGGCTGCCCCGTTGATGGACGAGAGTAGGATTCTCCGCATGGCATTGCCGACCGTCACCCCATATCCCCGTTCGAACGGCTGCGCGGAAAATTTTCCGTAGGTTTCGGTCAGACTCTCATAATCACATTCCAGGTATCTGGGCCTCTGAAATCCTATTTCCGTCATGTTGCCTCCTAATTTGACTCGTTGGTTCTCTTCCGCGGCATCAGCCGTTACTTCGAGTACAGCTCGACGATCAGGTGTTCCTCAACCGGAATCGGGATGTCCTCCCGGGTCGGGTGGGACACCACCCTGATCTGCATGTTTTCGCTGTCTTTTTCCAACCAGGCAGGAACTTCCTTGTTCTTGCTGGCCTCCACCAGCGCAATCAGTTCCTCATCCTGGGCGGACTTTTTGCGAAACGAGATAACATCCTCCGGGTTGACCAGCATGGAGGGGACGTTCACTTTGTTGAGGTTGATGCGAAAATGTCCATGCGTGATCAGCTGGCGCGCATGCATACGGGAGTACGCGAATCCGGTCAGGAAGAGCACGTTATCCAGCCTCCGCTCGAGCAGGGACAACAGGTTTTCACCCGTGATCCCCCTTTTTCTCTCGGCACGCTTAAAAAAGAGGCGGAACTGCTTTTCGGACATGCCGTAATAGCGTTTGAGTTTCTGCTTTTCCCGCAACTGGATCCCGTATCCTAAAATCCGGCGGCGGGATCTTCCGTGTTCGCCGGGAGGGTAGGGCCGGCGTTCCACGGGACATTTATCGGTTAAACACTTGTGTCCTTTAAGGAACAGTTTGGTACGCTCTACTCGGCAGTATCGGCAGGTATGATCTTTATGTCTCGCCATTGTCGTTCTCTCCTTGCGTGGACCTCGGCCTAGACTCTCCGCCGCTTACGGACACGGCATCCGTTATGGGGAATAGGCGTCACATCACGGATGGATTTGATCTCCAAGCCGTCGGACTGCAAGGCCCGTATCGCCGATTCCCGACCGGCACCGGGACCTTTGACCCTCACATCCACATAGCGGACGCCGAATTCCTTGGCCTTACCGGCGACCTCCCGGGCGGCCAGTTGGGCCGCGAAAGGCGTTCCCTTTCGTGCCCCCTTGAATCCGGCCGTTCCCGAGCTGGCCCAACACACCACATTCCCGTCCCGATCGCTGATGGAGATTATGGTATTGTTGAAAGTGGATTGGACGTTAGCCAATCCATACCCGATATCCTTCTTGACTTTTTTCTTCTTGGTGGTTCGTTTTTTCGGCCTCGCCATCGCTCGCTCTCCCTCTATTTCTTCATCTGGTTGCCTCGGGGGCCCTTCCGGGTGCGCGCATTGGTCTTGGTGCGCTGTCCCCGAACCGGCATACGCCGTTTGTGGCGCATACCCCGATAGGCGTTGATATCCATAAGCCGCTTGATATTGGTGCTGATTTCTTTGCGAAGATCGCCCTCGATCTTTTCGCGCTCCTCAATGATCTTGCGGATGCTGTTGATTTCGTCTTCGCTCAGGGCCTTGACCTTCTTGTCCCGATCAATCTTGGCCTCCTCCAGGATCTTGTTGGCCTTAGACCGCCCGATCCCGAAGATGTAGGTCAGTCCGACCTCGATCCTCTTTTCCGAAGGAAGTGTGATTCCCGCTATTCGTGCCATGATATAACCTCGTCTAGCCTTGTTTTTGTTTGTGCTTTGGATTGGGACAGATGACTCTCAACGTCCCGTCGCGTTTGATGATGCGACAATTCCGACACATTTTTTTAATGGATGCTCTAACCTTCATGGTTCTGCTCCCTATTTAAAACGATAGGTGATCCGCCCTTTGGTAAGGTCATAGGGCGACAGTTCCACCAGAACCCGATCTCCCGGCAGGATACGGATAAAATGTTTACGCATGCGACCGGAAATATGGGCCAGAATTCTATGTTTATTGGCCAATTCCACGCGAAACATGGCATTGGGGAGGGTCTCGATCACTGTTCCCTCAGTTTCAAACACATCCTGCTTAGGCATGCATCGTCTCCTTCCGAGAGGCCAGATCCGCTTCTCCGTTCAAGCGGCTGAGTATTTTGGGTCCTTCCCGTGTTACGGCAATGGTGTGTTCATAATGGGCGGACAGGCTGCGGTCGCGGGTGATGGCGGTCCAGTTGTCCGACAGGATTTCGACGTCCCAGTTGCCCACCGCGATCATGGGTTCTATCGCCAGGACCATGCCCGGCTTGACCTTAGGCCCATGCCCGGGGATGCCGAAATTGGGGACCTGCGGCTCCTCATGCAACGAAAATCCGATCCCGTGACCCACAAAGTTGCGGATGACGGAAAATCCCTGCGACTCCACATACTCCTGGACGGCCGCGGAAATGTCGCCGATCCGATTTCCCGGCACAGCCTTCTCTATCCCTTTGTAGAAACTCTCTTGAGCCACGGCGATGAGCCTCTGCGCCTCCGGCGTGACGCGGCCGACCGGGAATGTGGCGGCCGCATCGCCGTAAAAGCCGTCCAGGATGGCTCCAAAATCAATGCTGAGGATATCTCCCTCGCGCAAACGCCGCGCCGATGGAATGCCGTGCACGATCTCTTCGTTTATGGATGTGCATAAGGAGGAGGGATAGCCGCGGTAGCCTTTGAAGGCGGGGATGGCACCCATCTCGCGGGTTCTTTTTTCGGCGTATCGGTCCAATTCACGGGTCTCCACTCCGGGCCGGATCTTCTCGGCCAGCTCCGCTAAAATCTTGGCCACCACCTGATTCGCCCGGCGGATGGCCTGGATTTCGGACTGGCTCTTGTAGATGATCATGATTCCGCCTCTACCGGGCTCAATTCCGGCGCCCTGAGCTCCAATTCCTGTATCACCCGTCCGAAAACCTCTGCGACCGTGCCTTCCCCCGCTATGCGGCGGTACACACCCTTGCGGCTGTAATACTCCGCCAGCGGCTTGGTCTGGGCATGATAGACTTCCAAACGCCTGCGCACGACCTCCGGATCATCATCATCCCGCCGGACAAGTCTTCCCCCGCACCCACGGCACTTCGCAACCTCCCGGCCGGCATCCGCGCTCAAATTGAAGATGGCCCCACAGCCGGAACAAATCCGGCGCTGCGAGAGCCTCTGAATGATCGCCTGATCCGCAACCTGGATGTCCAGGACGATCTCATTCCGCTCATGTTCGATCCCGGCCAAGCGCTCTGCCTGGGCGGTGGTCCGTGGGAATCCATCCAGGATATAGCCGTTCCGGCAATCCGGCCGTGCAATTCGCTCTTGGATCATATCCACCACCACATCATCGCTCACCAATTCGCCTCGATTCATGCAGGCCTCGGCCTTACGACCCAGGGGAGTTCCCTTTTGGACGGCATCCCGCAACAGATCCCCGGAAGAGATCTTGGGGAAACCGTACCTGTCCCTGACAAGATCTCCCTGCGTGCCCTTGCCGCTGCCGGGCGGGCCGAGCAGAACAATCCTCATCCTCGCCTTCCTTTTAAGCGGCTGCGCCGCATGAATCCATCATAATGCCGCATCACCAACTGGGCTTCGATCTGCTGCAGCGTATCCATGGCCACACCCACGACGATCAAGATAGACGTCCCGCCGAAATAGAACTGGAGACCCATGCCCTGGGTAAACCACTCCGGTAGATTCTGATCCAAAAACGGCCCTATCAAGGGCAGTGTCTGGACCCTCAGACCCGAGATCAGGATCTCCGGAATCGCCGCCACCGCGGCCAGATATAAGGCACCCACCAGCGTGAGCCTTGACAGCACCGAGTCGATAAAGTCCGACGTGTTTTTGCCGGGGCGGATGCCGGGAATAAATCCTCCGTATTTCCTCAGGTTGTCCGCCACATCCACCGGATTAAAGATGATGGAAACGTAGAAATAGGTAAAGAAGATGATGGAAGCGACATAAAACAGAAAGTACAGGGGCATTCCGGGAGAAAACTGCTGCGCCACGCTTTGCAGGAAAGGAACATTGATCATCTGGGCTACGGTCATCGGAATGGTGATCACCGAGGCGGCGAAGATAATGGGGATAACACCACCGGTGTTGACCCGCAGCGGCAGATGGGTGCTCTGCCCCCCGTAGATCTTGCGGCCCACCACGCGCTTGGCGTAGGAAACGGGCAAACGCCGCTGCCCCCGCTCAACAAACACGATTACTGCAATCACCACCAGCATCAGCGCCATCAAAAAAATGATCCGCAGGGGCGTCTGGTCGCCCGTCCGCAGCCCGGCGATGAGGCTCTGGGCCGCCCGGGGGAAATCCACCACGATTCCGGCGAAGATGATCAGTGATATACCATTTCCGATCCCACGCTCCGAAATCTGCTCGCCCAGCCACATGATAAACACCGTACCTGTCGTCAAAGTGAGGATGGTCATCAAGACAAATCCGATCCCGGGATTATTCACGATGGGGGCATTCGAGATGGGGCTGCGCAGGCCCTTCAGCAGGAACGCGATACCCGCCGACTGGATGATACAGATGCCCAGTGTGCCGTATCGGGTGTACTGCGTGATCTTCTTCCGTCCCAGCTCCCCTTCCTTGGAAAGCCGCTCGAGATAGGGCCACACCACCTGCAGCAGCTGCAGGATGATGGACGCGCTGATATAGGGCATGATTCCCAGTGCAAATATGGTCATGCGCCCCATGTTTCCGCCGGAGAATAGATCCACCATGCCCAGGATAGTGCCCCGCTGAGACTCCCAGAGTTCGGCCAGGGCGGCTCCGCTGATCCCGGGATTGGGGATCTGCGCGCCGATACGGTATACGGCCAAAAGCAAGAGGGTGAAGATCACCCGCTTCCTAAGATCCGGGATGCTGAAGATGTTGCGTATGCTGTCTAGCATCATTCACTTCCAATCAGAACCGCTTTCCCCCCGGCCTCTTCGATCTTTTTCCGGGCGGAACGCGAGAATCCATGCGCCTTGACCGTCTTGCCGGAGGAGAGAGATCCTCGCCCCAGAATCTTGACCAGATCCCGGTCGCTCTTGATCAGCCGGGATTCCACCAGATCTTTGAGTTCGATCGTGTCCTTCTGGATCTTATCCAGGCGGTCCAGGTTGATCTCGCTGTATTCCGTCCGAAAGATGTTGGTGAATCCCCGCTTGGGCACCCGCCGGCTGAGCGGCATCTGCCCGCCCTCGAATCCGATTTTTCGGGAATATCCGGATATGGATTTCTGGCCTTTGGTGCCGCGGCCGGAGGTCTTCCCTCGGCCGGAGCCGGGGCCGCGCCCCACACGCCGCCTTTCCTTGCGGCTGTTTTTAGCAGGATGAAGATTGCTCAGGTCCATTTTAGTCCAGCTCCTCCACCTCCAGCAGATGAGGTATCAAGTTGATCATGCCCCGGATCTCGGGACAATCCCGGCGGACCACCTGAGAATTCAGACGTCGGAGGCCCAAACCCTTCACGACCTCCCGCTGCTTCCGCGGCCTGCCGATCACGCTACGCACCAGCCTGATCCTCAACTGCCTTTTCTCAGGCTCGGGCCGGGCGGCCCTTTTTTTGGATGTGGATTCCTTTATTGCCATATCTTGTCCTCGTCAATGCTGCGGCTCTGGGAAACACCGCCCGGGTTCTTCAAGTTTTGCAGCGCATTCATGGTGGCGTTGGCCACGCTTATCGGGTTATTGCTGCGGAGGGATTTGGTCAAAATATCCTTGATCCCGGCCAACTCCATGATGATGCGGACGGCCCCGCCGGCGATGACTCCGGTTCCCTCGGCGGCCGGACGCAAGACCACCTCGCCGCCGCCATGGACCCCCTTGATGAAATGAGGGATGGTGGTCCCCCGCAGCGGTACGCTGATCATATTCTTTTTGGCAATCTGAACGCCCTTGGCTATGGCAGGAGGCACTTCGCGCGCTTTTCCCTTTCCGATGCCGACCATACCGTTTTCATCTCCCACCGCCACCAGGGCGGAAAAGCTCAAGTTCTTACCGCCTTTGACGACTTTGGTGGTCCTCCGGATCGAAATCACTTGATCTTTGAGTTCCGGCTCATCGGTGGCCGCGTCTTTGTATCTTTTCTTCTCCACTCTTTCGCCTCCTTGTGTGGCCGATTTTTAGAAAACCAGCCCTCCTTTGCGCAAGGCCTCAGCCAGATTTTTAATGCATCCGTGATAGGGGTAAATGCCTCGGTCGAAGACAATGGTTCCAATCTTTTTCTGCTTGAGCCGTTGTGCAGCGATCTCGCCCAGCATTTGAGAAGCCGACAGGTTGTTGAAGGCCTTGTGCTTCTCACGAAATCCTTTTTCCAGGGTGGATGCCGCCGACAGTACCTTTCCGTTGACGTCGTCGATCGCCTGGATATAGAGATAACGGTTGCTCCGTGTCACCAGCAGCCGCGGCCTCTCCGCGGTCCCCTGGATCTTCTTGCGGATCCGCTTACGGATCCGGCCTTTAGCCGATTTTTTGAGTGTCACCTTATCTTTAAACACCGCCCACCCCCGCTTTGCGTTCCTTCTTGATCAAGTGCTCACCGACGTATCGGATTCCCTTGAGCTTGTACGGATCTGGCTTACGGAACGACCGAATCTTATGCGCTTCCTGCCCGACCCTCTGCTTGTCGATGCCCTTGACCGTAATCATTGTGGGCCTCTCCATTTCGACCTCGATATCGTCGGGTACCGTATAGACAACCGGTTTGGAGTAGCCCAGATTGAGCTCCAGCTTGCCTTTTTCGATCTTGCCGCGATATCCGACACCGACGATTTCCAGCTTCTTTTCAAATCCGCTGGAAACCCCGATTGCGGCATTGGCTGCCAGGGATCGGACGAGTCCATGAAAAGCCGGCAGGTTGCCCTCATCGCTTTTCCGTTTGATCTGAAGCTGGCCGTCCGCGAGCTCGGCCGTGATCCCAGGGAAAATGGGGGATTCCAGCCGGCCCTTGGGGCCTTCGAACACGATCCTGTCCGTTTCGATCTTGACCTTCACGCCGGCCGGGATCGGCACGGGTTGTTTTCCTACTCTCGACATGGCTCGCTTCCTCTCTTCATGGATTTACCAGATCTGACAGAGCACCTCGCCTCCGACACCCAGCTCGGCACATTTCTTGCCGGTGAAAATCCCGTTGGAGGTGGAGATGACAACAATCCCCAATCCATCCAGAACCTTGGGAATCGAATCCGCCTTACAGTAGATGCGGCATCCGGGCTTGCTCACCTTCTTCAAACCGGTTATGACACTCTGGTTGTCGTCGGTATACTTGAGCGTGATGTTCAGCATCCCCTGCAGGTTGTCGTCAATGACCTTAAAATTGCGGATGTATCCCTCTTCCTTCAGGATCTTGGCGATCTCCACCTTGATCCGGGAGGAAGGAAGGCGCAAATCTCTCTTGCGTGCCATCAGGGCATTGCGTATCCGAGTTAACATATCTGATATAGGATCGGTTAACGTCATGGCTTCTATCCTCTTTCGTGGCTTACCAGGAAGCTTTGGTGACCCCGGGAATCTCACCCTTCAAGGCCAATTCGCGAAAGCACAGCCGGCACATGTCGAATTTCCGAAAATAACCCTTCGGGCGTCCGCAGATTCGACAGCGGTTGCTGCGCCGGACCGGATATTTCGGCTCTTTCAGGTACTTTGCGATGGATGATTTTTTTGCCACTTTTTTCCTTCCTTATTGCGTCCCGCTGAAAGGCATTCCCAGTTTCTTTAAAAGGGCAAATGCCTCTCTATCGGTTTGGGCGGATGTCACCACGGTGATGTTCATCCCCCGCTGCTGGTCCACCTTGGTGTAATCGATCTCCGGGAAGACCAATTGGTCGCGCAACCCGAGCGTGTAGTTTCCACGACCGTCGAAAGCCCGGGAGGAAACGCCCCGGAAGTCGCGGACCCGCGGTAGAACTATGTTGACCAGCCGGTCCATGAACTCGTACATGCGCAACCCGCGCAGAGTCGTATAGCATGCGATGGCATGCCCCTTGCGCAGCTTGAATTGAGCGATGGACTTGCGTGCCCGCCCCACGGCCGGCCACTGTCCGGTGATGAGGCTCAGTTCCTGCTTGGCGGCATCCAGGATTTTGATGTTCTGGATGGCTTCCCCAACCCCGATGTTGACCACAATTTTCTCTAATCTGGGAACGGCCATCGGGTTGGAGATCTCCAATTCCTGCATGAGCGCGGGAACGATTTCTTTGCGATATTTTTCCTTAAGCCGACTCATTTGCTGCCTCTTAAATCCTATTGTTTTTCAATGGTGATGTCGCATTTGCTGCAGACCCTGATCTTGGATCCGTCCTCCAGCTTCTTGGTCCGTATCCGGACGCCCTGGCCGCATTCCGAGCAGAAGATTTTCACATTGGAGACATGGATCGGCGCTTCCTTATCCATGATGCCGCCTTGGATGTTTTTGCTCTGGTCGCGGCGGATAAATTCTTTGCTGAAATTCAGCTTTTCTACGATGACGCGGTTCTTCTCGGGCAGGACCTTGAGAACTTTTCCTGATTTTCCCTTGTCCTTGCCCGCAATCACAACCACCGTATCGTTCTTCTTTATTGCCATCCTATTCATCACAGGACCTCCGGTGCCAGGGAGACGATCTTCATGAATTTTCTCTCCCGAAGTTCACGTCCCACCGGGCCGAAAACGCGGGTACCTATGGGTTCGCCCTGATTATCGATGATGACCGCAGCATTCTCATCGAATCGGATATACGAACCATCCCTGCGTCTCAATTCTTTCTTGGCCCGAACGATCACCGCCTTGACCACCTTGCCTTTGGGGATCTTGCTCTCCGGATCGGCCTCCTTGACCGAAGCGGAGATCACATCGCCGATGGTCGCGGTCTTGCCCACCCCTCCTCCCAGAGGAGTGATGCACAGGATCTTCCGGGCGCCGGAATTATCCGCCACTCTGAGCATGCTTTCCGAGCGAATCATTTTTTCTTACCCTCGCTGGACTTCGCTTTCCCTTCGGGGGAGAGGCCCACGATCTCCTGCACACGCCATCGTTTGCGTGCACTCAGGGGCCGGGTTTCCGTGATCTTGACCACATCGCCGAGCTGACACTTCTCGTATTCATCGTGAGCTAAAAATTTCTTCCTCTTTTTCACCGTTTTCTTATACAAGGGGTGGCGGACCTGACGCTCCACCAGGACCGTCACAGTCTTTTTCATATTGGTTCCGACGACCACACCGACCTTGGTGGTTTTCCTGACTTGGGTATTCATGATTATTTCCGTTCCTTTTGGTTTTCGAGCTCCATTTCTTTCCGGATGGTCTTGATCCGCGCCAAGTCCCGTTTGATGGCCTTGAGCTTCATGGCGTTCTCCAGCTGGCCCAGTGCATGCTGGAATTTGAGTTTGAAAAGCTGGTCTTTGAGCTCCGATTCCTTATTTTCCATTTCTTCTTCCGAGAGCTCTCGGATTTCCGTCGGTTTCATCGCAGTTCCCTATCCTCCCGCGAGACGATCCTGGTCTTGATCGGCAGTTTGTTGGCAGCCAGCTCCATGGCCCTCCGGGCCACGATTTCCGGTACACCCTCGATCTCATACAGAATCCGTCCGGGTTTTACGGTTTCGACCCAAAATTCCGGATCGCCTTTGCCTTTTCCCATTCGCACTTCCGTGGGCTTCTTGGTGACGGGCTTCCAAGGGAAAACCCGAATCCATAACTTTCCCTTCCGTTTGGCGTGACGCGTGATGGCAATCCGTCCCGCCTCGATCTGCCGAGCGGTCAACCAGCAGGGTTCCAGGGCCTGCAATCCGTATTCCCCGAAAGACAGGTTTCCCCCCCGGATGGCCTTGCCGCGCATCCGGCCCCGCTGCTGTTTACGGTATTTGACCTTCTTGGGCATCAACATGGTCAAATCTCCTCGATTTCCACCGACTGCGAGGTCATCTTGGGCTTTTCTTTATTGCCCGTGTACACCCACACCTTGATGCCGATCTGGCCATAGGTCGTAAACGCTTCGGTGAAACCGTAATCGATATCCGCCCGCAGCGTCTGCAGGGGTAGCTGGCCCCTGAGGTACCATTCCGAGCGAGCGATCTCGACCCCTCCCAAACGGCCCGAGCACATCACCTTGATGCCTTTGGCGCCCATCTTCATGGCCATCTCCACGGCGCGCCGCATGGCTCGTCGGTAGGCGATCCGCTTCTCCAGCTGGATGGCGATCCCCTGCCCCACCAGGAGGGCACTCAGCTCGGGCTTATCCACTTCCCGGATATCGATGTAGACCTCCTTGGATGCGATGTCCTGCAGCAGGAGCTTGAGGCTCTCGATCTCTTTTCCTCCCCGTCCGATGACGATCCCGGGCCGGGCGGTGTGGATGATGATGCGGATCTTGGGCCCCACCCGCTCCACATCAACCTCGGCAATGCCCGCATGCTTGTAGCGCGCCTTGACGAGCTTTTTCATCTTGAGGTCCTCGTGAATCAGACGGCTGTATTCCTTCCCCGTAGAGAACCAGCGGGAATTCCACTGTTTATTGAAACCCAATCGAAACCCATACGGATGTGTCTTCTGTCCCACTGTTTAACTCCCTTTCCGTTCTTCCAGGTAGACGTGGACATGACTGGTCGGCTTGAGGATGCGCGCGGCACGCCCCATAGGGGCGGCCCGAAACCGCTTCCACTGGGGGCCTTGGTTGACAAAGATCTCCGCTATGTAAAGATTATCCACATCCACATCCGGGCTTTTCTGCTGTGCATTGGCCACCGCCGAGCGCAGGACCTTTTCCACGATGGTGCTGGCCTTCCGCTTGCGCGAGAATTGCAGGATGGTCAGGGCTTCTCCCACATACCGGTCCCTGACCAGATCCGCCACCAGCCGGCATTTTTGGGCGGAAATCCGCACGTGTCTGGCAATGGCTCTCGAAATATAATCCTGTCTGTCCATGATATTTACTTTCTTATCCTCATTGTCCGGGCCGTTCGGGACGTGTGCCCTTTGAAGGTCCGGGTGGGAGAGAACTCTCCCAGCTTATGTCCCACCATGTTTTCCGTGATGAAAACCGGGATGAATTTTTTTCCGTTGTGGACGGCGATGGTCAGCCCCACCATCTCGGGAGTGACCGTCGAACGGCGCGACCAGGTCTTTATGACCTGCCGCTTCTGCTGCTGGGTTTGCAGCGCGTTGATCTTCGTCAACAGATGTTCGTCCACATAGAATCCCTTTTTAACTGATCGGCCCATGATTACTTGCTCCTTCTCCGCACGATGAATCCTTGGGTCCGCTTGTTGCGGCGGGTGCGGTAGCCTTTGGTCGGGATGCCGGTGGGGGAGACCGGGTGGCGTCCGCCCTTGGCTTTCCCTTCCCCTCCGCCATGGGGATGGTCGATGGGATTCATGGCCGCCCCTCTGACATGCGGCCTCTTTCCCAACCATCGATTGCGCCCGGCTTTGCCGATGGAGATGTTCTGATGATCGGGATTGCTGACCTCTCCTACGGTGGCGCGGCAATCCAAATGAATCTTTCGGATTTCAGAGGAAGGCATACGGATCTGCGCGTAATCACCTTCTTTAGCCAGGATCTGAGCCCTGGTTCCGGCCGCTTTGGCGATCTGACCTCCCTTGCCCTTCCGCAACTCGATATTGTGAACCACGGTTCCCAACGGGATGTAGCGCAGGGGCATGGAGTTTCCCGGCAGGATATCGACTTGACGGTTGCTGGAGATGACCGTCTGGCCCACCTGCATATTTTGAGTCGTCAGGATATAGCGCCGCTCCCCATCAACATATTTGACGAGCGAGATGAAACCGGAGCGGTTGGGATCATACTCGATGCTTTCCACCTCACCCGGGACATCGAATTTATCCCGCTTGAAATCGATGATCCGGTAGGACCGCTTGTGTCCTCCTCCCCGATGGCGGACGGCAATGCGTCCCCGGGCGTTTCTTCCTCCGCTTCGCTTGAGCGGCTCTAAAAGAGGCTTGTGCGGTTCTTGGGTGGTCAGCTCGTCATAGGTTAAACCCGTGCGATGGCGCAGGCTCGAGGTCGTCGGGTTGTAAGACTTGATTCCCATAGTCACACCGCCTCAAAGTATTCGATCATTTTTTCACCCTCTTTGAGCTTTACGTAGGCTTTTTTCCAGTCTTTGGTCCAGCCTTCATTGCGGCCGACTCTACGTTTCTTCCCCCTCTTCTTCACGATCCTTACCTGATCGACCTTCACCTTGAAGAGCTTTTCGGCCGCTTCTTTGATTTCGATCTTGTTGGCATGCATATCAACTTCGAGGCAGATCTCACGATTGGCGTCCTTTTTCCAAGTGCTCTTTTCGGTGATCACCGGACGAAGGATGATTTTATAGGGATCCTTGTTCACTTCAACTTCTCCATTAAGGAATCAAAGGCGCGCCGGGAAAATACCAAGCCCTTGTGGTTGAGGACGTCGTACACCGACAGCTGGTTAAAATCCGTGGTCTTCACCTTGGGCAGATTGCGCATGGAAAGGATCAGGTTGGTATTGCTGTTGAGGTCCACGAACAGAGCCGAATCCAGCTTGAGGCTCTTCAACAGCTCGATGCCCTGCTTGGTTTTGGGCTCCTCGAGCTCCAGAGATTCCAGGACCATCAACTGGTTGTCAGCCAGTTTGGACGCCAGTGCGGACCTGAGGGCCAGCCGCTTGGTTTTTTTCGACACCCGTTGGGAATAATCCCTCGGATGGGGACCGAAGGTAACGCCGCCGGAACGCCAGAGGGGTGAACGCGTGCTACCGGCGCGGGAGCGGCCGGTGCCTTTTTGTCTCCACGGTTTGCGGCCCCCGCCCCGAACCATGGCCCGGGTCTTGGTGGAGGCCGTCCCCTGCCGCTGATTGGCGCGATAGGCGACGACGGCTTCGTAGATCAGATGATCCTTGGGTGGAGTGGCGAAAACCTCCTCGGGCGCACTGATCTCCTTTATCTTCTTACCGCTGCTGTCATATACCGAGACTTTCATGGCTCTACTCTTTTGCCTTCTTGATCAAGGGCCGATCGGAAAATCCGACCTTTTTGATGATGAGATAGCCGCCCTTGGCTCCGGGAACCGCCCCTTTCACCAGGAGCAGGTTCTGTTCCTGGTCGGTCTCGACCACGGTCAGATTCTGCACGGTCCGCCGTTCGTTGCCCATTTGTCCGGGCATCTTCTTCCCTTTCACCACCCGCGAGGGATAGGCCGAAGCGCCGATCGAACCGGGAGCGCGGTGGAACATGGAACCGTGGGTCTTGCGGCCTCCGTGAAAACCCCAGCGCTTGACCACTCCGGCGAATCCCTTTCCCTTGCTGGTTCCGGTGATGTGCAGCTTCTCGCCCACCTGGAATATATCCACGGTGAATTGATCACCCGGCTTGAGTTCCGCCGAGCCATCGAACCGGAATTCGCGCAGGATCCGCGTGGGCGGAACCTCAGAGGCCTTGAAGTGCCCCAGGGTAGGTTTGTTAGGCCGTTTCTTGGGGGTGGACTCAATGAATCCCAACTGAACGGCGGCATACCCGTCCTTGTCCGTAGATTTCTTTTGAATGACCGCACAGGGGCCGGCTTGGATCACGGTTACCGGGGTGACATTTCCGTTCTCGTCGAAGGTCTGTGTCATCCCGATCTTTTTGCCGATAATGCCTTCCATCATGGTCATTCTCCTCCGGCGCCGAAGGCCTGGATCTCCACTTCGATTCCCGCCGGCAGGTCCAGCTTCTGAAGTTCTTCGATGGTCTCGTTGTTATAGTCGCTGATGTCCAACATCCGCTTATGGATCCGCATCTCAAAGTGTTCCCGGGACCGTTTGTCCACATGGGGCGAACGAAGAACACAGAACCGATGGATCTTGGTCGGCAAGGGAATGGGGCCGGCCACACTCGCTCCTGTTCGCTTGGCTTTTATGACGATATCTTTGACGGACTGGTCCAACAGCCGATGGTCGAATGACTTGAGTCTGATTCTTATCTTTTCCATTATTCGTGTTCTCCGATTACCGCGTCTTCATTCCCCGTGGTCATGGTGCGGCCCTAAGGGCCTGGGTAATCTCACCATTCCAAGTGCTCCCATGGTATGTCATGCCTATTCGATGATCTCGGTGACGCTGCCGGCTCCCACCGTTCGGCTGCCCTCACGGATCGCGAACCGCATCCCTTTCTCCATCGCCACCGTCGTGATCAACGATATCTCCAGGTTCGTGTTG
>Ga0180438_10000823_pt1 | contig 56728 bp, 41 predicted proteins | sample SS_ome_12_FD_132455 | JGI IMG/M metagenome (GOLD analysis project Ga0180438, IMG submission 132455) | Hypersaline lake sediment archaeal communities from the Salton Sea, California, USA - SS_3_D_2 metaG | ecosystem: Environmental > Aquatic > Non-marine Saline and Alkaline > Hypersaline >... | reverse complement strand
CCGCCACGATGAACAGGATGGCGGCGACCCGGCGGCGGGGGATGCCCAGGTGAATCATCGCCATGGCGACGGGTGCGCCCACCACGAGCAGCGAGACGCTTCCGGCTCCGGTCAGGGCTCCGGGGATTAGGACGATGATCATCAGCACCAAGAGGGTGATGAGCCTCTTCCCGGCGAACGTTTTGAGTGTGCCGCGTACGACGTAGTCCACTCCCCCCGATTCGGAAAGTATGGCCATGAAGATGGTGGCGGTGGTAAACACCAGGATGACATCGAGATAGGTGAAGGCTCCCTCCACCAGATGACGCGCCAGTTCATGGATGGGGGGTGTGCGTACAAACGCCCCGGCTACACCGCCGATGACGGCCGCAGCCAACATGCTCAATTCCACCGACAGCCCGCGTGCCTTGGCTGCAGCGTAGGACAGCACCATGAGAATCAGGATGATCACGATCTGAAGCTGCAACGTCGCTCCCGCCTCATTCTACCTTTGCGTTTTTCCATTAGTCAAGGAACTGTTTATACAGGTTAGGTGACATGATGATATGACCCCCCTCCGCCCGGAGTTCAGCGCATCCCATAAGGCATGAAGGTCGGATTTGACTTCAGGATTCTTCGGTGATACATAGATTCTATTTGTTCATCTCATCATAAGGAGAAGACCATGACTCGAATAGGTAGCCGTAAGATAGAAATTCTGAAGGGTGTAGGATTGGCCGGCCTCATAATCGTGTTGATGGGGATATTCGGATGCGCTCCCCAGGTCAAGGAGACGGCCGAACCCGAACCACCGGTTGCCGAGAAGATACCCATGGAACTCACCGCCCACGGCGACAGCCGCATCGACGATTATTTCTGGCTGAACCAGCGTGATAATCCCGATGTGATTGCCTATCTGGAAGCGGAGAACGCCTACCTGGAGAAAGCCCTGAGACACACGGAGCCCCTTCAGGAGGATCTCTTTTCAGAGATCGTGGGCCGGATCAAGCAGACGGACATGTCTGTGCCCTACCGCGACAACGGCTACTATTACTACACACGCTACGAGGAAGGAGATGAGTATCCCACCTACTGCCGGAAAAAAGGTACTCTGGAGGTTGAGGAGCAGGTTCTCCTCGATGTCAATCGGATGGCAAAGGGCTATGATTTTTTCAGCGTGGCCGGCCACAGCATAAGCCCAAATAACGCCCTCATGGCCTATGGAGTCGACACGGTGAGCCGCCGTAAATACACCCTTCACTTCCAGAACCTGAAAACCGGGGAGGCGTTTCCCGATACTATTCCCAACACCACCGGCCGGGCGGTTTGGGCCAATGACAACAAAACCTTGTTCTATGCCTTGAAGGATGACGCGCTCCGGCCCTACAAGATCTTCAAGCATACGCTTGGTACGGATGTGTCGGAGGACGAGGAGGTATTCCATGAGGCGGATAATACCTACACCGCCTCGGTGTTCAAGTCCAGGTCGAAGGATTTTTTAGTGATCGCCTCCCGGAGCACGCTCTCGTCGGAATACCGCTTTCTGGATGCCGACCGCCCGGACGGCGATTTCGAGGTCGTTTATCCCCGTGAAGAGGACCTGCTCTACAGCGTGGATCACTTCGAAAATCACTTCTATATTCGGACCAATCATGAAGCAAAAAATTTCCGCTTGATGAAGACTCCGGTTCAAACCGCCGGAAAGGAAAATTGGATCGAGGTCATACCTCACCGCGAGGATGTGCTGCTGCAGGGATTCGTGCTATTCAAAGACTTTCTGGTGGTGAGCGAGATGAAAGCCGGAATCCCCGCTATCCGGATCATTCGCTGGGAGGATGGCGCCGAACATTATCTGGATTTTGGGGAGGCTGCCTATATGGCCTCCCCCTCCACCAATCCCGAGATCGACACGGACGTCTTACGCTTCAGCTACACTTCTTTGACTACACCCCCTTCGGTCTTCGATTACAACATGAAGACCCGGGAGAAATCCCTGCTCAAACAACAGGAGGTATTGGGCGGCTTCGATCCAACCGACTATCAGGCGGAACGGCTGTTCGCCACGGCCAGAGACGGGATCGAAGTCCCCATTTCTCTTGTCTACCGAAAAGGACGCCCGAAAGATGGGAAAGGACCGCTGTTGCTATATGGCTACGGATCTTACGGCTCAAGCATGTATCCCACATTCAGGTCCGATAGGTTGAGCCTGATCGACCGCGATTTCGTGTATGCCATCGCCCACATCAGGGGAGGCCAGGAAATGGGCCGGTGGTGGTATGAAGACGGAAAGCTCTTTAAAAAAAAGAACACCTTTATGGATTTTATCGATTGTGCCGAGTATCTGATCCAGGAAAAGTACGCGGCGGCGGACAAGGTTTTCGCCATGGGCGGCAGCGCCGGGGGCCTGCTGATGGGTGCTGTGGTCAATATGCGGCCCGATCTATGGAGGGGAGTGATCGCCTCCGTGCCGTGGGTGGATGTCGTAACGACCATGCTGGACGAGTCCATCCCCCTAACCTCAGGAGAGTGGGACGAGTGGGGCGATCCGCACCAGAAGGATTACTACGATTACATGCTGTCCTACTCTCCCTACGATCAGGTGAAGGCGCAGGAATATCCCGCTATGCTGGTGACCACCGGACTCCACGACAGCCAGGTTCAGTATTGGGAGCCGGCCAAATGGGTGGCCAAACTTCGGGCCCTCAAAACCGACGACCACATTTTGGTGCTGCACACCAATATGGAAGCGGGCCATGGAGGACAGTCCGGCCGTTTCCGTCGTTACCGGGAGACGGCTTTGGGGTACGCCTTTATCCTCGACCTGCTGGGGATTCGCGAGTAGGAGCCTCCTGGCAGCTTCAGGAACAGGCTGCTCTACTGAGGATCGCATCCTCAACCATGATAAACAAGCAAGGCTTAATGTGATGCGCGAGGCCCATTTCACCCGAATCGCTTCAGAACTCAAGCTCGGGATACAGCAGGTCCGGGCCGTGGCGGACTTGCTGGCGGCCGAATCCTCGGTCCCGTTTATCGCCCGCTATCGAAAAGAAGCCACCGGAGGGCTGGATGAGGTGGCGGTGATATCCATCCGCGACCGCCTGGAGCAGCTGGCGGCACTGGATAAGCGGCGCGAGGCCGTGCTGAGGTCTCTGGAGCAACAGGGAGTGCTCACTCCCGATCTCAAGGCCGAGGTCACGGCCGCGGAAACCCTGCGTGTCCTGGAGGACATCTACCTCCCCTTCCGGCCCAAGCGCCGCACCCGGGCTACGGCTGCCAGGGAAAGGGGTCTGGAGCCGCTGGCTGAGATACTCTTTGCACAGGAAGGGATCGATCCCGCCTCTCAGGCCGCCCGTTTTGTCGATCCTGAAAAAGGAGTATCGAGTCCGGTGGAAGCTCTGGCCGGGGCCCGTGACATTATCGCCGAACGGATCAGCGAGCATCCCGACGCCAGGGCCGAGCTGAGGCGGCTGTATCGCGAGCGGGCCATGATCCGCTGCCGGGTTCAGAAGGAAAAAGAAGCGGAAGGATCCAAATACCGAGACTATTTCGATTGGCAGGAGCCGCTTAAGAATGTCCCTTCCCATCGTCTTTTAGCCATGATCCGGGGGGAAAAGGAAGGCATCCTGGCCTTCCATATCCAACCCGAAGAAGAGGACGCTCTGGATCTTCTCCGGCATCGTTTCGTGAAAACCGGAAACGCAGCCTCCAGGGAGGTCAAGACCGCCGTTGGCGACGGCTACCGCCGTTTGCTCGCCCCTTCGCTCGAGAACGAGCTGCGGCAGGAAAGCAAACAGCGGGCCGATGCCGATGCGATCCGGATATTCACCGAGAACCTGCGTGATATGCTGCTGGCGCCGCCTCTGGGCCAAAAAAACGTGCTGGCCATCGACCCCGGTTACCGCACCGGCTGCAAGGTGGTCTGCCTGGATCGCCAGGGTAAGTTCCTGCACAGCGACACGGTCTATCCACTCGAGCCCTTGAACCAAACCGCCGCCGCCGCGGATGCGATCCGCGATCTGATCCTGGTGTTCGATATCGAGGCGGTGGCGGTGGGCAACGGGACGGGAGGACGCGAGGCCCATGCCTTTTGCCGTGCCCTCGAGCTCGATCCCTCCATTCCGATCCTGCTGGTGAACGAGAGCGGGGCTTCGGTCTATTCCGCTTCGGAGGCGGCGCGCCGCGAATTTCCGGATCAGGACGCAACCGTACGGGGTGCGGTTTCTATCGGGAGGCGCTTGATGGATCCGCTGGCCGAATTGGTCAAGATTGAACCACGTTCCATCGGCGTAGGCCAGTACCAGCATGAGGTGGATCAGCGGGAACTCAAGCGGGCCCTGGACGACACGGTGATCAGCTGTGTAAGCGCCGTGGGTGTCGAGGTCAACACGGCCAGCGCGGAGATCCTGAGTTATGTCTCCGGTTTGGGACCGAAAACCGCCGCTGCGCTGGTTCAACGCCGCGATAAACAGGGCCCGTTTCCATCCCGGAAGAGCCTTTTGGATGTTCCCGGAATGGGTCCTAAAACCTATGAGCAGGCGGCCGGTTTTCTGCGCGTCAGCGGGAGCGCCGATCCACTGGATGCCTCGGCCGTCCACCCGGAGCGCTACCCGCTGGTTGAGCGCATGGCGGCCGATTCGGGTTGCACGGTGCAGGACCTCATGCGGGATGCGGGATTGCGGGAGGCCCTCCCGCTGGAGAGATATATCAGCGCGGAGGTAGGCATGCCGACGCTTATGGATATCCTGGAGGAATTGGCCAAGCCGGGCCGCGATCCCCGGCCGGATTTCGAAACGGTGAAATTCGCCGAGGAAATCAGCGAAATCGAAGACCTCCGTCCCGGCATGCAGCTTCCGGGAGTGGTGACCAATGTGACCGCCTTCGGCGCCTTCGTGGATGTCGGCGTTCATAACGACGGGCTGGTCCATATCAGCCAGCTGGCCGACCGGTTCGTGGCCAAATCATCCGATGTAGTCAGGGTGGGACAGAAAGTCAGCGTCAAGGTGCTCACCGTGGATGTCGATCGTAGGCGTATCGCCCTTTCGATGCGTAGCGATCCCCAGAATCCACCTCCAAAAAACCGTTGAGCCACTGATTATACTGAGCCGACCGCGGCCGGCCGCATCAAGCGGAGTGTGACATCGTGCAGCCGGCGATGTGATTCGTCACCGCTTGAGGTACTTCTTGGGGAATTTTGCCACCACGGTATAGTTGGGATCGACCACATTGGCCACCTGGGCGCTCCCCACCTGAGAGAGCACCTGGAGGGCTTCCCAGCGGTCAAATCCGAATTCGCCCTCCAGCCATTTGACCATCTCCACGTGCGCGATCCGGAAGGCGTCGATGAGCGGGCGCACCGATCCCGCCACCATGATAAATTCGTCATTCTCCAGCCGGGGCCAGGCGATCTTTTTGTTCTTGATCAGATCGAGCTGGAGTACGACGTCCGCCGAGGTCTCGATGCCGCTCCCCGTGATTTCGCCGTCTCCCTGGAGCGCGTGGACATCCCCAAAATAGAAATAGGCGCCCTCATGGAAGATCGGAAGATAGACCACCGCACCCTCCCGGGCCTCGGACGTATCCATGTTGCCGCCGAAATTGTACGGCACGCCCCCGGGAATGGCTTGATCGCCGGGCGGGGCCGTGGCCAGGCGCCCCAACATGGGCTGCAGCCGGACCCGGATCTCCTTCATCCGGCTTCGAGGAAGCTCCAGGGATGCTGTAAGGGAGGAGGGGTCGATATTCCAGATATACATGCGGCGGGGGACCGGGTCATGCAGCATGGGAGTCGTATCGGTGGCCGTCAGAGAGCCGTATACCGACGAGGTTCCGGACCGGCCGGTGGCGATATTGGGACGGATCTTGATGATCTTGACCACCAAGGTGTCGTCGGGAGTGGCTCCTTCCACGTAGATAGGCCCTACTTCTCCCGGCCAGGGACCGTCTTGGGATGTGAAAAAATCGGAGTACAGCGTGTTGGTCTCGAGTATGTCTCCGGGCTGAATGCGCAGGATCGGTTCGCGCACCGCATAGGTCTGGACTCCGGCTTCCGGCTTGAAGCGGTGGGTTTGCGGGGCGGATGTTATCGCGTTCCCGGATAGAATTAAAAAGGAAAGGCAGACATGCAGGATCATTTCGGCACCTCCCATCGGTAGTAACGGTGTTGTTTTTATAATAGAGAGGGGGGGGACGTCAAGGCTCCGCCTCAGTGAGGAACAGGAGGAACCGGGTGTTTTGACTTCCCTCCGGGCTTATGATAGAGACAGATGTGGAAATACATTGGGTTTAGGATAGGAGGGTCAAATGGGTCAATCCAAGCCACCTTGGAGTCGAAGGAATTTTTTGTCGGCATCCGCTACGGCGGCATTGGGGGCGGCCGGATGGCCGTTGCTGAGTTCCGCCCGGTCCGTCACCCGGCCGCAGGCGGGAAAGCTGCGGGCGGCCTTGGTCGGAACCGGAATCCGGGGCAGCTCGACCTGGGGAAGAAACCTGCTCGAACGCTACGCCGATGTGCTGGAGCTGGTCGGACTGTGCGACATCAATGGAAAACGGTTGGCCTACGCCAAATCGTATATGAAGGCCGGCTGTCCCTCCTTCACGGATTTTGGGCGCATGCTCCGTGAGACCCGACCGGATACCGTGATCGTCACCACTACGGATTGCTTCCATGCCAAATATGTCTGCCAGGCCTTGGATTCGGGTTGTGACGCCATCACCGAGAAGCCCATGGCGACGGACGAAAAGATGTGTCAGGACATTCTCGACACCGAGCGGAGGACCGGAAAAAAGGTGACCGTCACATTCAATTACCGCTACAGCCCGGAGGCGGTCAAGATCAAGGAGATCATCATGTCCCGGGAGATCGGGGAGGTTACCTCGGTGGACTTCAATTACTACTTGGATGTGTTCCACGGGGCATCCTACTTTCGGCGCTGGCACGGCTTCAAGCAGTTCTCGGGATCGCTGCTGGTCCACAAGGCGACCCACCATTTCGACCTCATGAACTGGTGGTTGTCGGCCGAACCGGTAGCCGTGAATGCCTACGGCGCCCTCCGCAGATACGGCCACAACGGCGCCTTCCGGTCCCCGCGGTGTATGGACTGTCCCCATAAAACAGCCTGTGATTTTTACTGGGATATCACGCGCGACCAGCACCTCATGAACCTTTATGTCCGGGCCGAATCCGAAGACGGCTACCTGCGGGACGCCTGCGTCTTCCGCCCCAAGATCAATATCTGGGACACCATGAACGTTCAGGTTCAGTACCACAACCGGGTTAGCATGAGTTATTCCCTCAATGCCTTCATGCCCTACGAAGGCTATTTCGTGGGTTTCAATGGAACGCAGGGGCGCCTGGACGCCCGGGTCTATCACCAGCAGCCGTGGAAAACCGAAACCCTGGCGGATTTTCGTCTGACCCGTAATTTCGGGCCGTCCAAGTCCTTTGCCATCAAGGCCGGCGGGGGAGGCCACTGGGGAGCGGATGGGGTGATGCAGGATCAGATCTTTCGGGATGCGGCGCCCGATCCTCTCGGGCGCCGGGCCGGAAGCCGCCAGGGTGCGCTGTCGATCCTGATCGGGATCGCCGCCCGCCGCTCCATCGAGCAGGGCCGGCCGTTCACCGTGGACGAACTCGTGAGGCTGTAGTACGCGTCCGAATCGAGCGATTCGTTTTTTGGAGCCCGACCTTTCGCAAAAGCCAGGTTCTTCCCTTTTCGGCCGGTGGCGGAATGCGGCGTCCGCCTCTCATCCGATTCGATAGGAGGCCAGCCGGGCCGGGGTGAAAGGGTGCTTGCTTAGAACGAATACATGGCTTTCAATATGATCCCGCGGCCGGGAGCATCCACACCGTCTTCGTCCGCCGAAGGCCGGTAGGCCTGATCCAAAATATTCTGGGCGATGGCCAGGAAAGACAGGTCCTCATTGACCTTGAATCCGAGAATAGTCTCGAAGAGTGCGTACCCATCGATTGAGATTTCCAGAGGACCGGGATCATTTTGGGCGGCGGACAGGGTAAGCCTCGGCTCCACCCAAAATCTGCCGGGCGAGTATTTCCCCCAGAGCGTAAGCCGGGAAGGCGGGATATAGTTTAGTGCGGCATCGGACCCGGTTTCCTTGCCCACCATGTGATGGAAGTTGATGAAGAGTTCCACGTCCTCGGCGAGCGGGGTGTAGAATTCCCCTTCGAGGCCGTTGATACGGCCCCGCGTCAGGTTCCGGTAAAAGAACTCTTCGCTTCCGGTCCCGGCATACTTCTGTATCATATCGCTCACCGTGTTGCTGAATCCGTAAAGAGAAACGAAAAATTTTTCATGCAAGTAGCGAAGGCCGATATCGAAGTTCAGGCTTATTTCCGGTGTCAGGTCAGGATTCCCGAATACCGTTCCCCGGCCGGTCAGTCCGGTGTAGAAAAGCTCGCTGATGGTCGGGAATCGAAAGGAGCGTCCCACATTGGCTAACAGAGAAAAATGCGGGGTGATTTGATAGATAGAACCCAGGTAAAGAGAAATGAACTCATCGCTCCGGGAAAGTCGGTTTCCGGTGAGATCCCGGTTGCTGGTGGTGATCAGGTCGAAGCGCCCCCCCACGTTCAAGGTCAGGGCTGGAGACACCCCGATCTTGTCATCGATATAGACGCCGAGATTACTCCTGCGGCCCTCCTGGAGAGACGTTTCATCGGTTTGACGGATGATCGCGCCGCTTCCGTCGTAGATCCACTCGGTGTTCCGGTCGTTTAAATCGCCCTGGCCGAAATAGTCGAATCCGAAATTCAGGGTGTGGATTCGTCCCAGAGCCTTTCCCCCCCGCACTTTGAAGCCGAAATTGGTGCCTTCGATCTCGGCCAGATTCCGCTTGGAGACGGTCAGCGTGTCCTCCCGAAGGTTATCACCCTGGGTTTCCAGGACCGATCGGAGGGCGTAGACGCTGGCGTCCAGATGGTCCCAAATCCCGATCTTGGTACGCTTGTAGCCTAATGTGAAAAGGGTGTTGTTCTCGCTTGGGTACCATCTCGGCTTCAACCGGGACGTCGGGCTGGGTTTCCCGATATCGGTTCCCTGGTAGTGGAACAGGGTGGCGTACAGCTGGGATGCCTCACTCTGTCGATTGAGCTTGAACATGAAGTTGTAATCCGCGTAGCGCGACCATTCGATCGGGCCGGAGGGCGCCGCATAGTCGTCGGCTTTTTTCCCGTTGGCACCCAGCATCCAACCCCATTTTCCACGGGACCCGCTTAACGCTGCTGAGCCGGATCTTTCGCTGCGGGCCGTATTGTAGCTGAGTCCGAAATTTCCTTTGAACGGCGAATCAGGCCTGGGCGTTTTCGTGATAATGTTGATGATGCCGCCCACGGCTCCGGATCCGTGAAAAACGGAATACGGGCCCCGGTTAATCTCCACCCGGTCGATGCTGCTCAGATCGATGAAGGAGGCGCTGGCTCCGATCCGCCTTTCCGACGTGATGCGGACACCATCCACCAGCAGCAGAACCCTGTGCTCGGCCAGGCCTCGGATGGCGGGCGCCATGGAATATCCGCCCTTTCCCACTGCGGCCACACCCGGGATCTTATCCACGGATTCGGTGATGTTGGCGGTCCCCAGTTCCGCCAATACACTGCTGGGAAGAATGGTCCGGTGGGAGGGAAGGTTGACATCGATGATAGAGTCGGCTTCGGCGGTCACCGAGATTTCTTCCCTGATGGTCATGAGTATGGGATTTTTCGGAATCAAGGATACCTCGATCACCCGGCCGGCATCCTGTTCGATGGATACCTCCACGCTTTGGGTCATGTAATCGGGGTGAGAAAAGACCAGATAGGCTTTTTCCCGAACCAGGTTTTCGAAAATAAACGCTCCATCGGCCCCGGTCTGGGTGGTCAGCGTTGAATCCAGCACTTCCACCTTAACATCCGCCAGCGGCTTTCCCTCACTGTCCGAAACCCGGCCTTTCAAGATTCCGCGAGGAAAAGATAATCCGTATCCAGCAGCCAGGATGAAGAGAAATATCCCTAGAGAAATTCTGCGCATACGGTCTCCTCTCAGGCAGACCTTTTCTGTAGTGATAAAGATGCAGATGAGGGCATGGTCAATCTCGAAAACGACGGCATTTATTTATGACTTATGTACAGAACTAATATATTACATTTTTTATGATGTCGCAAGCCCCCGATCCCCCCGCTCGGCCTATCCTTCCCGTGGCGACGGATCGTTTTTGAGCTTGAGGCCTTTCGCTTCGCCGGAACTGAAGGACAACGACTGTCCGTTTGAGGTCGGGTCCGTCGACCGCAGGCATCACGGAAACAAGGATGACGGGTATACTCCCCGGACCTCGGTTAGGGGAAAAGAGGCTGCTGGCTGGGAATCCGCCCTAGCCCGTTAGGAGGCCGTCGACCAGATCGATGGCGGCGGAAGCGTCGGGCGCATAGCCATCCGCCCCGATCTGTTCGGCAAAGGCCGCGGTTACCGGCGCCCCGCCGATGATGACCTTGACGCTTCGGCGTATTCCTGTACGTTCCAACCCATCGATGACACTCTGCATGTTGACCATGGTCGTGGTCAGAAGGGAAGACATGCCCACCACATCGGCCTTTTCTTTTTGGGCCGTATCGACAAACCTGTGCACCGGTACATCGGCACCCAGGTCCACGATCTCGTAGCCGGCCCCCTGCAGCAGCATGCCCACGATGTTCTTGCCGATGTCATGGAGATCGCCCTGGATGCTTCCTATCACCACCTTGCCCTTGGATTGCACCTTGGCGGCCGCCAGCAGAGGCTTTATGATCGCTAGGCCCTGGTTCATGGCCTTAGCCGAAACCAGGACCTCGGGAATGAAGATCTCGTTGTTCTTGAATTTTTCGCTGACCGTGTTCATCCCCTGGACCAGGCCCTTATAGAGGATATCCTCCGGCGGGACCTCCTCGGTCAAGGCGTTCTCGATCAGTAATTCAACGGCTCCGGCATCGCCGGATTCGACATGGGCTGCGATCTTTTCCAAAAGCGTCATTGTCGGCTCCTTTACACCACGTAATCATCTTTTTCCATGGCCTCCAGCTCGGCCTCGATAGTCCTCCGGACGGCCGCCGGCATGTCGTGTTCGCGCCCCAGCATGGGCCGCAGTCCCTTCCCCACCCCGTCATCGATGAAATAGGGCCGCACAAAAGAGGAATCCCACGTCCGCTCCGCATAAGTCCGGGCCTCCAGCTTCTCAAAGAAACTCTTGATTCCCTTCTCCGGATCGCCCTGGATCTCACGGAAATAGGAGCCGTAGATATGAAGGGAGTCGCTGATGTCGACATACCGCCCCACCTTTACCGGCTGCTGCAGCCGGTCTGCGATATCCTGGGCGATTTTGCGCATGAGCGTCGTGATGGCGATCACATTTTCGAACCAGGCCTTGAACAGATCCCGGCTGCGCCAGTGCGTATTCAGGTTGAAAACCAGGCCGCCCCGTCCGTCTTCGCATAGGCGGCCCCAAATCCGCTGCAGGCAAGGGGGATCGTCCGTGGGAGGGTCCAGCTTGGGATTCCAGGTGATCGCCTGGGCGCGGCGGCTGTGGCCGGCCTCAGCCAGTTTATCCACCATATAGGCGACCTGATTCACCACCTGTTCCTCGATCCGATATTCGAAGAGCCGCCCATGGTAGGTGTAGGTCCAGCGGGTATCCCGGCTCTCGGAACCCAAGAGGATCTCCTCCAGGGGCTTGACCCAGTAATCATGGGCCCCGTGCACCACTTCCATGACATATTCGGCCAATCCCCCTAGACCATCGGCAAAGGAGCGGTGGAACCGCGGTTGGCCGAAGGGCTCGCGCACCGCGATCACGACCGTGGCGTCGCGGCTGGGTGGGTCTTCCGGGCGGTCGTATTCGGTGCGGAGGCCGGTGCCGTTTTCCCAAACTTCGCGGATAGCCTTTTCGTAGGCGAGCGGGATGGTCTCTTCTTCGATCATCAAAACTGGAATATTGCCGGGTTCCATGGATTCTCCTCCGATTGTCAAGTGGATTGGCCGGACATGACGAAATACCTATTTATCACATTCCCGCTCTTAAAAAAAGCCTTTCCCATCACCCCCTCATGCAGCCATTCTTCCGAGAGTTGGAAGCCGGGGCGCTCGCCGACCCTTGGTCGAAATGTCCCTCTCCTGGATGGTGAGGTTTGCCTGTCCCGCCGGCCGGGATGGCTAGGCTCGTTTTTAGAGCGGATCTGACGCGGGTCGACTAGGATACCTGCCGGAAGATGCGTTGGACCCGACTCTCCCTATAGTCGAAGATGGCTTCGAGTTTGGGCCGTACGAGATAGGAATGGACCAGCGGCTCGAAGATCCATCCCGGAACCCGGTAGAACACGGCGTCCTCCATGACCGTCGATCGTTCGCTGGTGGTGAAGCGATGGTAGTGAATCCACTGTCGGTAAGGGCCCTTGATTTGAGTGTCTTCAAAGGAGTGGGGGGGATCCCACTCTGAGATCTCGGTGGTCCAACGGACCGGAATCCGGTTGAGCCGCAGGGAAAAATCGATGCGTTTATTCCGATGCAGTTCGAGCGGAGTAGGGGTCAGGATGCGGAAATGGAGCCAGGGAGGCGTGATGCGATCGAGATTCTCCGCCTGACTGAAAAAGGCGAAGACCTCAGTCAGCGGCGCCGGGATGACGGTTTTTCGATAGAGACGGTGTGATGATGCAGCCATTTCCTGCTATAATACCCTCTTTTTAATCATGCGTGAATCCCTCCCTCGTCCGGTCTTGGAAATTCGGAAGCTGGATCTGTCCTTTGGTTCCAAATCCCTGCTCAAGGGCCTAGATGTGCGCCTCGGTCAAGGGGAGAAGATCGCGCTGGTGGGAAGATCGGGCAGCGGCAAGTCTTCGCTGCTCAAATGCCTCTTGGGATTTCTATTCCCCTCGGCAGGGGAAATCGTCATCCATGGGGAGGTGCTCACTCCCAAGACCGTATGGCCTCTCCGGGGGCGGATCGGCTATGTCCCGCAGGAGCCGGAGCTGGGAGATCTGACCGGTGAGGAATATATCCGTCGGCCGTTTCACTTCAAGGCCAACCGCCATTTGACCTGGAGTCCCGAGCGCCTCCGGGAGCTCTGCCGTGCGTTTCAACTGGAGCAAAACCTGCTCAGCCAGCCGTCCAGGATGCTGTCGGGAGGAGAAAAGCAGCGCGTGGCCTTGATTTCCGCCTTGATGCTTGATCGCGAACTTTATCTTTTCGACGAGATCACCTCGGCCCTGGATGAAGAGTCCCGCGCTTCTGCGGCCGATTTCTTCCGCTCGCAAACGAAGCTGACGGCCGTGATCGTGGCCCATGACCCTGAATTAAGGGCCATATGCGGCCGGACCTACACTCTGGGCCCGGCGGGACGTTGGAGCGCAGCATCGTGAACACCTCGGCCTTGGACATCGGAACGGTCGGGCTTTTGTTGGGCTATGTTCTGCTCATCGTGCCGATGGCCTTTATTCTGTACTATCGGGTCAAGCTGCTCAAGCCCCTTACTGTCTCGGTCGTGCGGCTGACCCTGCAGCTCCTGCTGGTGGGCCTCTATCTTCAAGTGGTGTTCCGATTGAACGCCTGGTGGCTGAATGTCCTGTGGTTGATTCTGATGCTGGTGGCGGCCGACATTTCGCTGGTGAATTCCAGCCGGCTCAAATTAAGGCCCTTTCTCCTCCCGGTTTTCGTCTCCCTTGTGATCGGGACCGGAGCCCCTTTGATCTACATGCTGGGCGTCATCGTGCGCCTTCCAAACCTGATGGATGCCCGTTACTTCATCCCCATATCGGGTATGATCACCGGGAACAGCTTGAGGGCGGATATCGTGGGGCTGAGCAGCTTCTACAGCAGCCTTCACAGCCAGGAGAAGGTATTTCTCTCGGCACTTGCGCAGGGAGCCTCTCTGAGCGAGGCGGTGCGGCCGTTCCTTCAAAAAGCCTATACGGCGTCGCTGGCGCCGACCATCGCCACCATGGCCACCATCGGCATCGTCGCACTGCCGGGTATGATGACCGGAATAATTCTGGGGGGAACCGATCCCTTTGTGGCCATCAAATATCAAATCGCCATCATGATGGCCATTTTTTCCGGCTCGGCCCTGGCCGTCATCCTGGGTATCCTCCTCACCCTTCGTTCCAGCTTCGACCGCTACGGAATCCTCAAACCCGAGATATTCAAATGAGATCGATCACGGAATTTTCATGCCCTCCAGCACGTCTTTGATGCGCTGGCCCGAGGGGGTTCGGAAATCGGGATTGATCGCCACCAGCTCCTGCCAGGCCTGAATCGCCTCATCCCCCCGACCCAGATCCTGCATGAGCACGACACCTTTATTGAAGCGGGACTGCTGGTGCCTGGGATCGATGGCCGTGGCCCGTTCGAAACTGGCGACGGCTTGATCCGGCTGTCCGCTGCGCCGGTACATGACGCCGAGATCGGTCCAGACATCGGGATTGTCCGGATCGAGCTCCAGGTATTTTGTATAAGAGCGAATGGCGCCCTGGGGATTTCCGGAATCGAAATAGAGGTTTCCCAGCTCCAGCCAGGCTGCCCGATCATCCGGCTCCGCGGACACCTTTTTTTCCAATGTGAGGATGCGTTCCGCCTGCTGGGGGCTGAGGCTGGGAGCGGCCGCGGCGGCTGCACCGGAAGGAGCCGGCCCGCGGAGCCCGGCACCGGCGGTCCCGGATTTATAGGTGCTGTATACGACGCCGGCCAAAAATCCCACCACCAAACAGGCTACGGCGATGGTCAAAGCGGTGTTGAGGCCGATGGTTTTGATCTCGACTGTATCCGGTTTTTTCATGGTTGTTCACCTCGTCATACTATGGGTTGGGAGAGTCCGGCCGGGGCTCGAGGATGCGCAGTTTGATGTTGCGGAACCAGGCGGCGTCGGTATGGTCCTGCAACACGATGTGTCCATCGCGCTTCTCGGCAAATCCCGGGATCCGGGCGTATTTGCTCTCGGCCACGGCCTTCTCCATCTCCGGAGTTCCCAAGTCATATTCCAGGACTTTGATTCCGTTGAGCCAGTGCTCGCCGTGACCTCCCCGGTATATAATGCGGGCCGTGTTGTATTCTCCCACCGGATGAAGCCTTTTTCCCTCGGCAGGGAGGAGGTCGTAAAGGGCACCGGCCTGGTGGGTCACGCTGACCAGAGCATCCGGGTGGAGTGTGTCATCCAAGATCTGATACTCAAATCCCAGCGCCGCATGTTCCGGAGGATGAGCCGTGGACATGTCTTCGGAGACATTGTATTTGATGCCGCTGTTACCGCTTGGGCTGATTTTCCACTCCAGCGAGAGTTCGAAATCCCTATAGGAGTCTATAGTCATGAGGTCTCCTCCCACCAGGGGCTGGCCGTCTTCCTGTAGCGGAATTTCCTTTTGGGGTAGCTTTTTCAAGGCTCCTCCCTCGATGATCCAGTGGCCCGGCGGGACATCTCGGCGTCCCAGAACACGCCAGCCGGTGAAGTCCCGGCCGTTGAACAGCAGAATCCATCCCTCCGCCGCTTCGGCCGCGGAGAGCTGATTGAACGGCGCTGCGTCTTCGATCGGCGAAAGCTCTTTTTCAGTCGCGCAGCTCAAACCCCCCGCTATCAACGCGGCGGCCACCAGGATGCGCAGGAGTCCGAGAGCCGTGCCTTCGGCTCGAGTCTGGTCGTGCATATGACTCCTCCCTTCGGGACGGTTTCTCCGGTTCTGTGTATGATGACAGACCCCGAAGCATTTATCAACCGGGGAACACGAAAAACCATGGCATTAAGTTTCTCGAGGCAGTATAGTAGAAGCGGAATGGGATGAGAAGGAAAAAATCTCAGGGAGGCGATATGAGACCTAAGACCACTAGACGGATTTTTTTAAGGAATACCGCCCGCGGCATGACGGCTGCAGCCCTGGCGTCGGCTGTCTCCACCACTCACATTGCCGAAGCGGGCTTCCTCGGTTCCAACCAAACCAAGCTGAAACTCGGCATGGCTTCCTATACATTCCGGGAATTCGGGCTGGAGCAGACGCTGTCAATGACCAAACGGCTGGGGCTGGAGAGGATAGCCTTCAAAGACTTTCATCTTCCGTTGGACAGCCCGGCGGAGCAGATTCGGGCGACAGCGGCTCGAGTCAGACAGGAAGGACTCGAGCTCTATGGATGCGGGGTGGTCTATATGAAGACACGGGCCGAGGTGGATCGGGCTTTTGATTATGCCCGGGAGGCGGGGATGTCCGTCATCATCGGGGTCCCCGAACACGCGCTCGTCTCCTATGTCGAACAGAAGATCAGAGAATATGGGATCAAAGTGGCGATCCATAACCATGGTCCGGGTGATGAGGTCTATCCCACCCCCCAGAGTGCTTATGACAGGATCAAGGCTCTGGATCCGCGGTTCGGCTTGTGTGTGGATGTGGGGCACACTCAGCGGGCGGGCGTTGATCCCGCCCGAAGCATTCTCGCCTTGGCGGACCGCGTGCTGGATGTGCACATCAAGGATGTGACCGCCGCGACCGGCGAGGGACGTACGGTCGAGATGGGGCGGGGTGTGATCGATCTCCCCGCAGTCTGCCGGGCCCTGCGCTCCATCCGATATGGGGGCACCGTGGCCTTCGAGTTCGAAAAGGACGGAAAGGACCCGCTCCCCGGTGTGGCCGAATCCGTAGGCTATGTCCGGGGCGTGCTGGCGGCGCTCTAGGACCCATCCGGCCAAGGGGGGATTCGGTGATTCTCTTCGTCCACTCGCCTGATCCGGAACCGGGAAATCTCGATCCGTGGGATAAAAAGCCTTGCTCCGGAGGCAAAAAGAGTTAGAATACAAAAATATGGTCGTGGAAGCGCATGCATATGCCCGGGCCGGCGTGCTGGGCAATCCCTCGGATGGATATTACGGCCGGATAATCGCCGTAACCGTCGGCAATTTCAGCGCGCACGTCACACTGGAAGAAAGTGAACGGATCGCCATTCTTCCTTCCGAATCGGATGGAATTACTTTTGATGATATGGCATCTCTGGCCGAGAACATTAGGATCTACGGCTATTACGGCGGCTTACGCCTGATCAAAGCCGGAATCAAGCGTTTTTTCGAATACTGCCAGAACCACGGGATCCGACTCCGCCCCAAGAATTTCACCCTACGGTATGCCTCTGATATCCCACGCCAGTTGGGTCTGGGCGGCTCGAGCGCCATCATCACGGCTGCCATGCGGGCCCTGTCATCATTCTATGGTGTGGAAATCCCTCGTGAGATACTGCCGACGCTGATCCTCCAGGCGGAAACGGAGGAGCTCGGCATAAACGCCGGATTCATGGACCGGGTTATCCAGGTTTATGAGGGGTGCGTGTATATGAATCTCGACCGGCAACTGATCGAGTCCCGCGGTTACGGGGAATACGAGCGGCTGGACTACCGGAAGCTTCCCTCCCTGTACCTGGCCTATCAGCCATCGCTGGGAAAGGTTTCGGGCAGGGTCCTGAATCCCATCCGCGAAGCGTATTCGCGCGGAGATCCCATGGTCCTCGAAAGCCTGCGGCGGCTGGCTGCCATCGCAGACGAAGGGAGGGCGGCGATCGAGCGGGGAGATCCCCTGCGGCTGCATAGCCTGATGGACGAGAATTTCGAGCTGCGCAGCCGGATCATGCCCATATCCCCGGATAATATGGCCCTGATCCGGACCGCCCGTTCCTGTGGCGCGTCGGCCAAATTTGCGGGTTCCGGCGGTTCGATTATCGGCATGTATACGGATGACACCATGTTCGAGACTCTCACCCGGAAGCTGGGACAACTGAAAGCCATAGTGATCAAGCCTGAGGTCAGGTAGATGAGGCGGCGGTATCTGGATCATCGTAATTGGCTGGCGGTCGCGCTCTTGGCTTCCGGCGGGATTTTGTGGGGATGCCGCGACCTGGACCGACCTACGGTCATCAAACTGGGCCATGGGCTCGATCCTTCCCATCCGGTCCACCAGGCGATGCAGTTCATGGCGCTGCGTCTGGAGAAGCGGTCCGCAGGCCGGCTGCGCATGGATATTTATCCCAGTGAACAGCTGGGATCGGAGCGGGAATGCCTCGAGCTGCTTCAGATCGGAAGCCTCGGCATGACCAAGGTCTCATGCAGTGTGTTGGAGGGATTTGTCCCGGCCATGAGTGTCTTGAGCCTTCCCTATCTTTTCCGCGATGAAGGACACCGCACACGTGTTTTGGAGGGTGAGATCGGGCGACGGTTGCTGCTGGAGGGGGAGAAGGTCTGGCTGCGGGGATTGTGTTTCTACGATGCCGGGAGCCGCAGCTTCTACACCAAAGATCACCCGATCCTTACTCCGGACGATCTCCAAGGGCTCAAGCTCCGCACCCAAGAGAGCCCCACCTCGATGCGCATGGTGCAGGCTATGGGCGGATCTCCGACTCCCATTGCCTGGGGCGAGCTGTATTCCGCTCTTCAGCAAGGGGTGGTTGACGGAGCGGAAAACAATCCGCCCAGCTTCCATCTCTCCCGCCATTATGAGGTTTGCCGCCACTATTCTTTGGACGAGCACACGGCCGTCCCCGATGTTTTGCTGATCAGTACCCAGGTTTGGAAGGATCTGACTCCCGAATTTCAGGATCTGCTCAGCGATGCGGCATGGGAGTCCGCGCAATATCAGAAGAAACTCTGGAAGGAGGCCACGGAAAAGGCGCTCAGTGAGGTTCAGAAGGCCGGGGTGACCGTCCATTATCCGGATAAGGTTGGATTTGCGGAAAAGGTTCAAACGTTGTATGAGGAGTTGCGGGAGAAGCCGCGCATTTTTCGCTTGATCCAGGAGATACAGGCCGTAAAATGAAGCTGAAGCGGTGGCGAGACCGAATCGACAGAGTCCTAGAGATCTGTCTTGTCACCCTTATGGCAGTGAATGTAATCAATGTCCTTTGGCAGGTCTTCACCCGCTTTGTCCTCAGAGATCCCAGCTCTTTTACGGAAGAACTGGCACGTTACCTCCTGATCTGGGTGGGATTGCTGGGGGCGGGTTATGCCAGCGGAAAAAAGATGCATTTGGCCATCGCTGTGCTGCTGGAGGGCTTGAACGGCCGGATTCGCCATATCTTCGAGCTGGCCATCCAGGCTTTGATATTCGGATTCGCCCTACTCGTAATGGCGTGGGGAGGGCTGCGGCTGGTGATGATCACACTGGCTCTCAATCAGATGTCGGCGGCCTTGAGGATTCCCTTGGGTTACGTATATCTGGTTTTGCCGTTGAGTGGATTTCTCATCATGTTTTACGCGCTGGTTGAAGCGGCGGACAAGATGAAAAATCTGAGAGAGGCCTAAAGATCTGCCCATGGATCCCATTCACGTCCTGGTCTTGATTCTGGTTTTCGCCCTCCTTCTCTCGGCTGGAGTGCCTATCTCCTTCAGCATCGGCATCGCTACGGTGGCCACCATGCTGCTGAGCATCAAGACCGGTCCAGCGCTGACGACGGTGGCCCAGCGGATGGCCACCGGTTTGGATAGCTTCGCCCTGCTGGCCATCCCTTTCTTTATCCTTTCCGGACAGATCATGAATCGAGGGGGGATCGCGCGGCGATTGATAGATTTCGCCAAGGTGTTGGTGGGCATGTTTCCGGGAGGGCTGGCGTTTGTCAACATCATGGCTGCCATGCTGTTCGGCGCCATATCCGGCTCGGCGGTTGCCGCGGCGGCCGCTATCGGTGGTTTCATGGTCCCCATGATGCAGAAGGAAGGATACGATCGGGACTACAGCGCGGCGGTCAACATCACTTCCGCCACCACCGGGCTCATCATCCCGCCCTCCAACATCCTGATCGTGTATTCGCTGGCCAGCGGCGGGGTGTCCATCGGAGCCCTGTTCGTGGCCGGCTATATTCCTGGAATCCTGGTTGGATTGTCCCTGATGGTGGTGGCCGGTACGATAGCCAAGCGGAGAGGATATCCTACAGCGGCCGGGATCGGCTTCAAACGGGCAGCAATTCGGTTCCTGGATGCCGTCCCCAGCCTATTTCTGATCATTCTGGTGATCGGAGGGATCGTGGCCGGCTATTTCACCGCTACCGAAGCCTCGGCCATCGCCGTCCTCTACACCTTTATCCTGTCCGTTCTGATCTATCGGGAGGTCAAATGGGGGGAACTGCCTAAAATCCTGCTTGATTCCTCATCTACCACCGCTATCGTGATGCTGCTGATCGGGACGTCCATGGGGATGTCCTGGATATTTTCCTACGAGAACATCCCTCAGAGCGTCAGTGCCACCTTGCTTTCGCTGTCTGCCAGCCCGATAGTGGTCCTGCTGGTAGTCAATGTGGTGCTGCTTTTGGTGGGGACCTTCATGGACATGACTCCGGCGGTTTTGATCTTTACACCCATCTTTTTACCGGTCGTTACTCAACTGGGTGTGAATCCCATCCACTTCGGTATCGTCATGGTGCTCAATCTCAGTATAGGGTTGTGTACACCGCCGGTGGGAAGCGTGCTGTTTGTGGGCTGCGGGATTGCCCGGACAAGCATCGCCCGGGTGGTGCGTCCGCTCCTGCCGCTTTTTCTGGCCATGCTGGCGGCGCTGCTGGCCGTGACCTTTATCCCCGGGCTCAGCCTGTGGCTGCCCCGGCTTTTCGGCTATTAGCCGGTAGCTAGGTAACTAGGGGACATCCCCCAAGGTGCCACCCTAGAGAAAATAGGGTGGCACCTTGGGGGATGTCCCCTAGTCATTGCTGCCGCCGCAGACCTGGCGGAAGATCCGAAGGAAATTCCCGCCCAGGATTTTCTTAATGTCGCTGTCCTTATAGTCACGTCGGTGAAGCTCGGCCGTGATCAGGGCGAGTTTGCCGGTGTGCTCAAGCCCTACAGGTGTGCTGCTGATGCCGTCGAAATCCGAGCCCAATCCTACGTGGTTAGCGTTGCCGGTGATTTTGACCACATGATCGATGTGGTCCACTACGGTCGCAACATTCACCTCCGGGAACGAGCTGCGTAAGGCCGCGGATTTTTCCTGGTACTCCCGATTGAATTTATTCCGTGTCTCGGCATCGGCGCGCATGAATTCCCGTCGGTCTTCCGGCAGACTGTATTTCTGCAGCAATTCCGAACGTAGGGTGTCGAGTTGCCGGTCATTCTCTGCCATGAGAAATCCCGGCAGGTAATTGATGCCGATCATGCCTCCGTTCTCGGCCAGTGCTTTGAGCATTTCATCCGACAGGTTACGGTGATGGTCGGAGAGCGCGCGGCAGCAGGAGTGGGAGGCCACCACCGGGGCATCCGATACCCGCAGGACGTCTCCAAAAGTTTCGTCGTGGGCATGTGAGAGGTCGATGATCATGCCCAGCCGGTTCATCTCTTTGACCACCTCCTCGCCGAACTCGTTCAGCCCGCCGTAGAGGGATTCCTCGTCTCCCGAGGCGTCGGCCCACCGCGTGCGCGTCCAGTGAGTGAGGGTCATGAGCCTCACACCGCTGCGGTAGAAGGAACGCAGCAGACTCAGGTTCTTTTCGATGGCATATCCGCCCTCGATGCCGATGATGACGCCCACCTTATGGTTGCCGCGCAGCGCCCGGAGATCGTCGGGATGGGTGACGAGCAGCAGGTCGTCCGGATGGTCCTCCACCAGACCGTGGACGGCGTCGATCTGAACAAATGCCCGTTTCGCCGCCTGCATCCGCGCCCGGTCGCTCTGCGGAGGGCCCACATAACAGGCGAATACCTGAAGGTCCACCGCTCCCTGCCGGAGCTTGGGGATATCGATATGACCGCGTTCGTTGTCTTCAGACAGGTCGGCCCCACGCAGGACCCGGCCGATGGTGTCGCAGTGGAGGTCAGCCACCGTGGCCTCCTTGTGGATGAAGTTGATATGGTGGATGGGATCGAGCAGATTTTCCCGAGTGGATGCCAGATAGTTGATGATTTCGATGTGGTATTGGGCCGCCGTCTGCAGAAGCTGGGGTCGGATGGTCTCCGCGATATCTCCCAGCCGATGATACTCGGGATGCTCGTCATCCAGTTCGCGCGTGAGCACATTCCCGGTGCGCAGGCTGATGGCGGTCACACCTCGCGGCAAAAAGGCGCCGTGATCCGAGCCGCGGTAGTCCACCCGGTAGCGAAGTTTCTCCTGAAACGGCGCCGACAGGTGGGATTTGAGCTGGTCGAAGAAGTCGGAGAACTCCCACATGCCTCCGACATAGAGATCATCGTCTCCGGTCCCCACCATATCGAGATTCATATACACCACGGTCTTCTCGAGGGGAAAGCGGGGATGTTTGGTGTAGTGCCGGGAACCCACCAGGCCCAGCTCTTCACCCGCCCAGGCCGCGAACACCAGGGTGCGGTCCGGCCGGTAGCGGTTGGCTTGGAAGACACGTGCCACTTCCAGGATGACGGCAACGGAGCCGGCGTTGTCATCCGCGCCGTTGAAGACGGTTCCATCCAAGTCCTCCCCCAGATGGTCCAGGTGGCCGCCCATCAGGATGATTTCCTCTTTGAGCAGGGGATCTTTGCCGGGCAGAACACCGATTACGTTGGGAGCGGTCCGGTCCTCACGCACGAAATGCGCCTCCATTTCCACGCGGACAGGCAGCGGGGCGGTGAAGGACTTCTTTTCCCGGAGCGTGCGGCTTACCATGTCTCTCCAGGAGAGGCCGGCCATATCGAAGATCTTATCCGCCCGCTGTTCGCTCAGGGTCATGACCACGAAGCCTTCCGGACACGTTCCTTCCCTGGCACCCGAGGGATAACGGCGTCCGGGGACGCCCCTGCCCGCATGGATGAAAATCAGGCCCGCCGCCCCGGCGTCGACCGCGGTCTGGATTTTGAAATCGAGCGTGCTCAGCTTCCGATCCAACTTGTCCATGAACTCCGGTGCCCCGGGAAGTATTACCACGATCTTGTCTTTGACCTCCATTTCCGCATAGTCATCCCACTCGTACTGTTGGGAGATCAGTCCATATCCTGCGAAGGCCAGCTCGCCGCGGGTGGTGCCTGAACCGGTCCCCAGGTTGGGGCGGAAATCCCAGTCTCGGCCGGGGACCAGTTTCGCGGGCTCGGGGCTCAGGATCTCCAGCCGGGTGGGAGGCTCGAAGTGCAGCCAGTTCTTAAATTCCACCGATTGGAAATAACCGTCCTCATCGCCGCCCGGCTCGAGCCCGAACTCTTGCATTTTTTGTGCTACGTATCGGGCGGCTTTCTGATATCCGATAGAGCCGGATTTCCGGCCCTGCAGCGCATCCGCGGCCAGATATTTTACGTGCTGCCACGCTTTCTTTCCGTCCGGTTTGACCTGTGCCAAATAAAATGGGCCCAGGCTCAAAAGAATCCCTAACCAGAGAAGACGGGATTTTTTCATGGGGAAGCTCCATTTCTATAGGACATGGCTCTAAAACTCTTCATTATACCTCCAACGACTCCGATGTAAAACGATTTCCGCCGCCGCCGGGATATCCGTATCGCCATGGGCCACTCCTGATCTAAATCTGATCATGGATTCGATCTCCCGAGGACCTAGATCTCGATCTCAACCACGCGGTCAGTAAAATGAACATATGTGAAACACTCCGGAATGTGTGAGTCATAGACCCCGTGCGGATTGAACGCCCACGCCGCCGAGCGTTGAGCCTTGATCCCATTGTAATCCAGGGCTTCGAAGCGGGAAAAATCCATGCGCCAGACATCGCCGTACCTGGGGGGAAGAGACCGCCTGCCGGCCAGGGTCTTCATGCCCGCCCAAGGAATGGCCAGCTCCACCGTCCATCCCTGGTCCACGTCCGAGCCGTCGTTCAGGGTGCCCTCGACCTGGACCGCCGCCTGCATCCCGGGTAGATCCCAATCCATAAACGCCCACCGCCTCCCCCGCGGGTGGCGCCGGTATCGCAGCCCATCCTGGAATCCACCCAGCACATCCACCGACCGGGTGAGGAGATCGAACTCCGGGGCATCGAACCGGCTCCCCCGGCGGTAGGCATCCTGCCAGATATAGAAGACCTCGTAAACGGTACCTCGGGCGTTTATCTGAAACTCATAATAGCAGTCTTCCCCTCCGATAAAGAGCTCGACATCGTTCTCCAAATAAACGGGAGAATCCCGCTCAGCAAAGCCGGCGCGCACGTCGGGCTCCTCGATCCAAAATGCGACGTACAGGTTGTCGTCGTCCCACAGTGCCGCCATCCGGGTATCCCAGAAACCAGGCGCCCCGGTCACCATGTCCACAAAACGCGGGGAGCGGGGAGCCTTTCCCCAGCATGATTCTACCAGGCGACCGTCGACGGCGATGGATTCCTGTGTTCTCAGGCAGGTGTAATGACCGATCTTGTCTTCTTGACAACCATATGCCTTGTTCATCTTGCTCCCTCTGGAATATCCCTAACGGATGATCCGTCCTATATTGTAAGCATAGGTGGGAGTGCAAAGACAAGTTTCATCAGCCGATATCTCCGATAACGCGCCGTGCAGGATCGAGGGACCGAGAACCTTTCAGGCCTGTGATGCGTTTATGACAGTAGAGGAGAGACGCTCATGAAAATTTTACTCTGGTTCATCCTGCTGGTCCTGTGCTGGCCCCTGGCCCTGCTGCTCTTGGTCCTTTATCCCCTCATCTGGCTGCTGATGCTGCCCTTCCGTCTGATAGGCATTACGGTCACAGCCTTGTTCGCCTTTATCAAGTCCCTGTTTATGCTCCCGGCCAGGGTGGTGGGACGGCTAGGCTGACAAGGAGACGGCCTGCCGCCCCCCTACACAGCTATCATATCCCTCATTAGCTCCGACATAGCTTTCCTTTGGATCGACCATCGCCTTTTCTTGATCTCTCTTCCGAACGGGGTTTTGTGTTTCCATATCTCGTGGTATGATAGGCCCGCCATGGCGATATGGGCTAGATTCACCGGCAGAGGAACCCGGGATCGGGATGCCGGAGATGTCAAAGGGGAAGAAAGGGACAATAGGTCATCGCTTTCGGTGTTTGCTCTGTCCGGTCGAATCCAACCTTCTGCATCTCCCTTGAACAACCGGGTGTGGCGTTGGCTGCTGCTGATCGCGGCCGGGTGTCTGGCGGTTGTCGCGGCGCACCGCCTGCTTGGCCATGAGCGCTCATTTCCCGCACTATTCACCGGATTCTTGGCCCTGATTACCTGGGCCGCAACGGTGCGCATGCTGCTGCTAGACGCCGGCGGGAAGGTCTTCTGGCTGATATGGCTCCTGGTCGGGACCTCCTTGCTGTTCAGCTTCCCATCGGAGTCGGCCATGTGGGTCGCCGGCGCCTTCTTCTCCGGAATTTTTCTCCTCTTTCGCAAGTACCGGCCCTACTCCCATCTGACGTCCCGCAGGCAGATGGCGCTTTTCCTAATGACGGTTTTGCTGGGCTTGCTGCTGATTTTCGGGTTTGTTTCTTCCCGGGAACCAGTGGTCAGGGTCCATGTCTCGGATGCTGAAGCCGCGTCGGAAGGACAGCCCTTGCCTACGGCCTTGACGCTGGGAAACAACCTCCTGGCCTACGGTGTGAGTTCACTCCAGATGTTTTGGTTCTTGAGCCTGTTTCATCTGTTCTTCCGGATCCGCCTGCATTTCATGCGGCTGCGCTCCAAGCTGGCGGTCAGCGCCGTCTTGCTGGTCCTGGTTCCCGTTCTCCTGATCATGGTGATGGGGCTTCTGACGCTCTACGGCACGTTGGGTGAAAGCCGGGCCATCCGGGCCTCCAACATTCTGAGGGATTGGGCGGAGCGGGCGGCTCACGATGAAAATTTCGTCCATGGGCTCTTCCCGGATTCGTTCACCTATACGCTGGGACAGGGATTCGTGACTATCAGAGGGGAGGCTCCGGCTGAGCTGGAATCGTTCAGCGAGGCCCTCCTCGGCACCGACTTTGCATTCGCCGCCTGGGATGCCGATCAAGCCGGGGCCTATTTCCGAATCGAGCAAGACGTTTGGCTCGTCTCCAAATCCGGCACCGCCGCGCCGGGCGGCACCACCGTGAGCGGGGGGAAGCTGGGCGAGGCCGTTATGAATCGTCTGGCGCGTATCCTGCACAGCGATATCAGGATTTCTTTTTCCGACACCTTGACCGTGGGAACAGGGGAAGGGGAGCAGATCCGCACCTTGTCTGTCCGATCCGAGGATCGGCCGGCCGGCATATACGGCCGGCTGCGGCCCCGGGATCCCGCACGCCAAGGCGAATCCGCAGAGGGCTCGATCTGGCAGCAGAGCCTGTACTTCGGTGTATCCAGCATGGATCTGCTGACCTACTCCTCCGGGCGGTTCGAAAAGGACATTGTGCTGATATTTCTGGAAGGTTCTCTGGCGGACATTGCCGGCGAGCTGGCCGCCGGTCACAATCCCTTGAGCCAGATGGTGCTCATGATACTGCTGATCTTGTCCGTCATGCTGCTGGTCTTGGAGATGTTCGCGCTCCTTTTTGGGGTGCGCATAGCATCGGGCATCACGTCCGCGGTGCGCGCGCTGCACCGTGGAACCCGCCGGATCGCCCAAGGCGACCTGGATACGCGCATCGAGATTCCGAATGAAGATGAGCTGGGCGATCTAGCCGCCTCGTTCAACCAGATGGCGGCCGCGGTCAAAAGAGGCCGTGAGGAGGCCGTCCTGCGCGAAAGGTTGGAGAGCGAGCTGGAGACCGCCCGCAAGATCCAGGAAAGGCTGCTGCCCCACACCATGCCCGAGGTCCCGGGATTCGAGATCGTCGGGACCAGTCTGCCCAGTCAACAGGTCGGGGGCGACTATTTCGATTTTTTGGATATGGGAGAGGGTAGGTTGGGAATCGCCATTGCCGATGTATCGGGCAAAGGAATCCCCGCCGCGCTGCTGATGGCCAACCTGCAGGCCAGCCTGCATGCCCAGCTCATTCGGATGGGCGATGTGGCGGAGGTGACGGCCCGTATCAATGATCTGCTGGTGGAATCCACCGATGCCAACATGTTCGCCACCTTTTTTTACGGAATTCTGGATCGAAACACCTCCTCGTTCACCAGCACCAATGCGGGGCATAATCCGCCGCTGCTCCTAAGGAGCGGCGGAGACCTGGAGCGCTTGGAGACAGGCGGGTTGCTGCTGGGCTTTCTCTCCCATCAGAGCTATGCCCGGCAGACGGTCTTCTTGGATCCGGGGGATGTTCTGGTCTTGTTTACGGACGGAATCAGCGAGGCTGCGGACACATCGTCGGGGGCCGTTTCGGAAAACCAGTTCGGGGAAGAGAGATTGGCCGGCGTGGTGCGCAGGCACGCCTCAGGAACCGCGCGGGCCATCCAAACCGAGATACTGGGTGCAGTGGCTCAGCACACGGGAAATTCACCGCAAAGCGACGACATCACGCTCGTCGTCATCAAACGGCGGGAGGGCCCTTGAGGGGGGATGAAACATGAGCGACGATAGGTCTTCTTCCCTGCGATGGCTGGAAGGCGAACCGGTCACGGATCATCGAGATTCCCGACAGCGTCCTTGTGAGCTTCCCAAGAAGAAGACGTCGGATGTCGATCTTCTGGGATGCCTATTCACGGGCCGTGATCGCCGTGATCGAGGCCGTAGGCCCCTCGGTCGTCAGCGTGGCCATCGACCGCAGATCTCGGGGCTACGGAGAGGAACCCACCGGGGCCGGATCCGGCTTTATGATCACGCCGGACGGATACATCGTCACCAACAGCCACGTGGTATCAGCGGCCGAGCGCTTGAGTGTAAGCCTGATCAATGGAGACCGATTCCCGGCACAGTTGGTGGGGATGGACGTCTCCACCGATATCGCCGTGATCCGGGTGGATGCGACGGCATTGCCTTATGCCCGCCTGAGTGAGCGCCCCGTGCTGAAAGTCGGACAATTGGTGATCGCCGTGGGCAATCCCTTCGGATTCCAGAACACGGTATCTACGGGCGTGGTCAGCGCCCTGGGGCGGAGTTTGCGCAGCCAGGAGGGGCGCTTGATCGAGAATATCATCCAACACACCGCGCCTTTGAATCCGGGAAACTCCGGCGGCCCGCTGCTCGATTCGCGCGGGCATGTGGTCGGGATCAACACCGCCATAATCGCCATGGCTCAAGGGATTGGGTTTGCCATTCCCTCCCCCATGGCTCGGTGGGTGGTGACCCAGCTCATGACACAAGGTCGGGTCCGGCGCAGCTATCTGGGGATCGTGGGTCAGAGCCGGCTGCTGGACCGCCGAATCGTACGCTTCCATAAGCTTGGGGGGGATCGCTCCGTCGAGATCGTGTCCATGGATCCCAATGGCCCGGCTTATGCGGCGGGCCTGAGAGAGCGGGACATCATCATCACTTTCGAAGGCCATGCCATCGCCAGCATCGACGACCTGTTCCATCATCTGGCTGAATGGCCGGTGGGAAAAGCAGCGGCGCTGGCCGTCATCCGCGGCAAAGAGCGCCTGGATCTGCGGGTGGTCCCAACCGAGGCCAGCTAGCAATTGGGATCGGTCCCGTCGTCCTATTAATCCCCATGGCACGAACAGCTTTTCCGGTGATAAACGGCAGTTTTTCTTTCTTCTTCCCTCAAGTTGATCGACCTTTGCCGTCTAATGACAGATTTTTTGGAAAAATCAGGTGAAAATGTCGTAATGTGATAATATCCTATCCATGCCGATTATGCATCGCTTCCGATATATAAAAGGAAAAGCCTAGATCAAATTGGTCAATGGAAAAAAGGAGCCGTATTCCGAGTGAGAGGAGGGAGAGCATGCACAGGTTCACCATGCTGGGTACCGGCCTCATAGGGATGTTCTATACGCAGACGCTTCACGGGCAGCGAGGTCGAGACAGGGTCCGGGCCGTTTATTCGCGGACTGAAGAAAGGGCCAAGAAATTCGCCCAAGACTGGAATGTACCCCGGTCGTTCACCGATATGGAGGCCGCCGTCAAAGACCCTGAAACGGATGTGGTGGTGATCGGCCTACCGAACCACCTGCATCAGGATGCGGTGTCCCTGGCGGCTGCGGCGGGCAAGGCTGTGCTGTGCACCAAACCCCTGGGGCGAAATGCTTCCGAGGCTAAGGCCATGCTCCTCGAGGTTGAACAGGCTGGTGTATTCCATGGTTATTTGGAGGATCTGGTGTATACTCCCAAAACCCTCAAATCTATTGAGTCGGTAAAAAATGGCGCCCTGGGTAAGGTCTTATGGACCCGGTCACGGGAAACCCATCCCGGGCCTCACAGCGATTGGTTCTGGGATCCAAATCGATCCGGGGGGGGTGTGATCATAGACATGGGGTGCCACTGTATAGAGATCGGGAGAAACTTTATAGGCAAGGAAATCAGGCCAATGGAAGTCGTGTGCTGGGCAGATACGCAGGTGCACCCGATCGGAGCGGAAGATCATGCGATCGGGCTGGTGAGATACGAAAATGGGGCGATCGGACAGTTTGAAGTGAGCTGGACCTTCCGGGGAGGTATGGACCTGCGGGATGAGGTGTCTGGAACCGAGGGGACGATCTGGTTGGATCATTTCCTGCGCACAGGTTTTGAGATGTATACCTCTAAAGGACGCGGTGGGTATGTCGCCGAAAAGGCCGAACACGAGACAGGCTGGATCTTTCCGGTGGGCGACGAACCGCATGCGCTGGGTTATGTTCACATGTTTACCGATATGTTGGATGCCATGGACAGCGCCAGGGAACCCGGTGAGAATTTTTACGACGGCTACATAGTCAATGCGATCATGGACGCCTGCTATCGTTCCGTGAAGTCAAAACATTGGGAGCCGGTGGTGCTGGAGATTTGGAGAGGCCGGGAAAAAACAAGGGCTGAGAAAGTCGATGTGGATTACGATCAACAGTTTTTCCTGATAAAAAAAGAGAAAATGCCCGATGGCCAGACGAAGTTGATCCTGAAGGATAAACAGACCGGCAAGGTCATTCAAAAGATAAAAGCTCCGGACTAGGAGTGACCGTATGGCTCTTTGACGGCCTATCATCGCGGTCATGTTCTTCGATCGGAGTCTTGGCTTGAATGTTATGCACGGCACTGAACATAATCCTGACGGATCAATCTCTTGTCATGCTCTTCAGCGGGGCCGGTTTTTGATGGATTTGCGTTTATAGCTGATCGCGATCCCCGTGCTTGAGGTCTCGTCGACCGTAGTCTCCAGCTCCTGCCTGCTTCGGACATAATCCAGGAATTCTCGAATTCCCCGCATATAGAGAAGATTGCGGACATTACGGGCCGTGATGCAGCCTCCGTTCTCCAGTTTAGGGAGAATCGCCTTGACATAGTTGGTGTACCAGTTCTTATCGGCGTCGATAAAGACAAAATCGAAGGGGCCCTCCAGCTGATCCACCAATTCATGGGCATCTGCCAATCGGGCATCGATATACTCGCTCAAGCCCGCCCGTTTGAAATTCTCCAGCGCCTTGTGGTAGCGATAATCGTCGATCTCCACGGTTATCAGGCGGCCCCCGGTCTTACTCAAAGCCCAAGCCATCCAGATGGCGGAGTGTCCGGTCGAGGTTCCGATCTCCAGTGCTCGGACGTATCGGTTGGCAAGAATCAAGTCGAACAGCACCTTGCCGTCTTCCGCGGCGATGTTTTCGTAGCGCCACTGATATTTGTGGGTTTCCAAGAATGCCCGGACCTTGCGGTCGATGCTTTCGCTTTCCTGACCGGCGGGTGTGGTTCCCAGGAGAATCCCGACTCCCAGTCCAAGAACTGCCATCGCTCCACTCAAGCCCCTAACGCGAGATTGCATGATTTTTGTACCTTTTTTTAAAGATAAAGTAGGCGGGTATTCCCATGGCCGTGGTGCCCAATGCGATGCCGGAGATCAAGGGGCTTTGTAGAAATGCGAGGGTCAGGATTCCCAATCCGAAGATGATATAGACGAAGGGAGCGATGGGATATCCCGGCATTCGGTAGGAACCGACGTTCGCGCGTCTCAGCTTGAACACGCCGAATACGACCAGGATCGGAAAGATGCCCAGAGAAAAACCCATATAGGTCAGGATCTGTTCGAAAGTGCCCATCATAACCAGCAGTGACGCTATGGCACCCTGGAGGAGAATGGATCGGTCGGGAACCTTATGGACCGGGTGGATCCGGGCGGCAAAGCGGAAAAAATATCCGTCCTTGGCCATGGAGAAATAAACCCGGGGGCCGAGGATGATGAACGCGCTCAGGGAGGAGAAGAGCGCAAAGGAAATCAGGATAGAAACCACGACTTCAAAGGAATTCCCGAATATCCGGCCGGCCGCCAGCCCGGCGATCGAGACCACGCCTTCCATTTCCGCCGGAGGGACGGCATAAACGAAAAATATATTAAACACCACGTAAAGAAGGATCACAATCCCGGTCCCGATGATTAGTGATCGGGGCAGGTTCTTGGCGGGATCTTTTATCTCGGATCCGATATATGCGGCCGCATTCCACCCGCTGTAGGCGAACATGATCCACATCAAGGAAAGGCCGATGACCTTCCATCCCGAGAATCCGAAATCAAACTGGCTGTCCTGGAAATGGGCGGTGTCTCCCTTTCCGGAGGCAAAGCCGAAAAGGATGAGGCCTATGATAAGGCCGACTTTCATGATGGTGAGAATGTTTTGGACCCGCGCTCCGAAGACGATCCCCCGCATGTGGATCAAGGTGAAGACGGCGATCACCGCGAGGGCGTACAGCTTCTTTAAGACATAAGCCTCCACTTGGGCGTCCACCAGCCCGATCCCCAGGAGACCGGGAAAAGCCCGCGTCAGGTACTCGCTGTATCCCATAGCGGAGAAGGCGATGGGAGCGGAAAATCCGGCAAAAAAAGAGAGCCATCCGCTCATAAATCCCAATACCGGACTGAAGAGGCGCGAAAGGAACGTATATTCACCTCCGGCCTTGGGGATAGCAGCACCCACTTCACCGTAACAGAGGGCGCCGCACAATGCGATTATACCGGCCACTAACCAGAGCGCGATCATCAGCACGGGATTCTTCAAATCCTGCATCAGAAGGCCGGAAGAGGTGAATATCCCTGCGCCGATCATGTTGGCGATGACGATATTGGTGAGCGGAAAGATCCCCAGCTTGCGTTCGAGACCGTTTTCGGTAGTATTCTTCGCCATCACATTCCTTTCCAGAGCGTATATAATAGCTGATACGAAACCCGAAGGGAATTGTTTCCTGGGTTTTCGCCTTAATAAATATCACCCCCTGATTTCATCCCTAAAGGCGATTCCCAGCCGCATGAGTCCGCGTATACTGGGCTTACGATTTATGGGAGATGTCCGGACCATGAGATGCCCGAATTGCAAGTTCGATAATTTTGGGGCGAGCGCGTTCTGCTCGAACTGCGGCAAGCCACTGCATTTTGTCCGCAACAACCATGCTCCATCGACTCCGGAGGCGGCGAATGCTTCCGGGGGAGCCAAGGCGGATGCCGACTCGAAGGGAGCTCGATCGCCGGGGGAAAAAATTTCCGCACCGCAGGCGAAAGCCAACCAGGTGACGGAAGTATCCGGGGACGAGGGCGTTAAATCGCAAACAAAAAAGAAAAAATCACCGGCTCGAAGAGTCAAATCAACCGGGAAAACCGGCAAGCCCGGTAAGAAATCCGCGAAATCCGGTAAAAGAAATACCGGGCCCGCCGGAAAATCCACAAAACGCGCCGGACCAGCCACAAAATCCGCTGGCCCAACCGCCAAATCCTCCGGCACTGACCCGAAGTCATCCGCTGAAACACACGAGGAATCCGCCAAAGCCCAAGAAAAACCGGTCAAGTTTCAGCAAGAACCAGCCAAAATCCCGGGTGAAATCGCTAAAACACACGAGGAGCCTGCCAAAGCCCCAGAGGAGTCCGCCAAGGCCCAACGGGCGGCGGGTACCGTGGCAGAGCCGTCTGGCGGCCTAAGTAAAGCATCGGATTCTCTGGAAAAAACATCGATCCAGGCGGAAGAGTCGACGGAAGATGCCGCCCAGTCTCCTGAGCCGATGCCCGAGAGCCGGGTCAGGCCGGTACAGCAGCCCTCTCCTCCAAAAGAAGAATCCATGGAAGAGGGATCCGAGACAGCGGCCGTATCGATGCCGGCCGTATCGATGCCAACCCCTGTTGAAGACCAAACGCTTGCGCCGGCAGATACCGAGTCCGATGTGCAACCGGTGCCTATCCCTCCAATGTCACCTCCGCCTTCTGTCGATCGGGCGGATCCCCAGATGATCCCCATGCAATTCGGAGATCCGGATGACCAGCCCCCGCCCATTTCCGGAGGGGCGAAAAGAGTGGCCGTGCGAGTCCGTTCGAGACGCCGGACCGCTCCGTTTCTCATTGCCATTTGCCTGACAATCCTGGGAATAGTGGCCACGTTCATGATCGTGAAACCGGGCCCGCAAGACATCCGCCAGCCCTTGCTCGCGCCTTCCCGACATCCTCAGGTTGCGGTGCTGCCTTTTGCCAATGCTACCGGCGACACCGCATATGACATTTGGGGAAAGGCTCTCAGCTTTGCGCTCGAATCCGATCTGAGCCAGGCCTCCGACCTGACCGTCGTGCCCAGCGATCCCTTGTTATCCGTGCTGCGGGATATGGATCTTCTGGAGCCGGCGGTTAGAGGCTACTCCGAGACCGATCTTAAAAGAATCATTTCGCGCAGCGGCGCAAATTTCCTGGTCATCGGCCGTATCGCCTCCTCCGATATCGGACTGGACATCAATATGCAGGTCAAGGCTGGCGCGAAAGAACGCAGTGCCGCCTCCCATGATTTTTCATGCCGCGGCCTTACGGACATCCTCTCCCAGGTCGATAAAATGACCCGTCATATCATTGACGCTCTTCCCCTCTCCGAACAGGCTGGTTCCCAGGTCATCGATCGGGATTTTACGGATTTCGCCACCCATTCGCCCGCGGCGTTCGCCCACTTCACTACGGGAAAATTGTTTCAGAGTCAGAAAGAATTCCGTCGGAGTATCGATGCCTTTGAGCGGGCCCTGGAAGAGGATCCCGAGTTCAGCCGTGCCTACCTTGAGCTCGCCTTTTCCTATTCCGCTTTGGGATATCACTACCAGAGCTGGAAGCAATGTCAAGCCGCCCAGCGGCTGGTGGACCGTCTCCCCGAACGCGAGCGTATGCATATGCAGGGTGAATTCTACCGCCGCTCGGAAAAGACCTACGACATTGCGGTCGACATCTACTCCCGCCTCCTTGAGCTCTATCCCGACGACCTCAAGGCTAAAACCAATCTCGGCACTCTTTATAGCCGTTTGGGGGAAGGGGATAAGGCCCTTTCCTGCTTCCGGCAGGCTCAAAATCATCCGGCCGCGGCTCTAGAGGCGTCCTTAGGCATTTCCCGAGTGCATGTGTTGAGGCGGGACTATGATGCGGCCGCCGAAGTCTTGATGAATTATACGAAATCGACCTACGACAGTGAAGAGGTCCAACTCCAACTGGGCTGGATCTTTGTGTTGAAAGGCGAATATGCTATGGCGGCGGAGCACATCAGGCGGGGACAAAGGCTCAAATCCACCTACAAGCTTTCCCGAATGAACGGCGATTTCAATTTGATTCGGCAGGATCTGAAGACCGCGTACGATGAGTACAACATGCTTCTCCGCGATCCTGAACCTCTAGCCCGACTTTGGGGTTACAAAAGGCTAGCCGATTTATGCCTGTTGGAAGGCAGGTTCAAACAGGCACTGAACCATCTGCTGACCGCGCTGCGCCTGGCGGAGGAACAACAGGAGATGGCCTGGAAATACCGCCTGCACTTGGATGTCGCCAGGATACGGCTGGAAATAAACCAGCCGTCTCTGGCCATGGAACAGTGCGATGCCGCTTGGAGCATCGCCGTCCAGGGTGAGACCATGGACTATCCCCGCGACGCCCTGCACTATCGGGGACTTTGTTATTTGGCCATGAACCGCATCCGTGATGCCCAGCGTACCGCCGATCGGCTCCGCGGGCTTTGTCAGAAAGGACCGGTCAGCGACCGGATGCGCTATTATTCTCACCTCATGGGTAGGATCGAGATGGCCCGCAAGAATCCCAAAGGTGCGGTTGAACATTTTGCCGCTGCTGTAGACCTGTTGCCGGCTCAGGGGGATCCGGACCGGTACTTGAACGATCACGCGCTTTTCAGAGATGCCCTGGCGGAAGCCTTCTATACGGCTGAAAATCCCATAAAAGCCTTGGAAGAATTCGAGAATGTACGGGACCTGACTTCCGGTCGGCTGGGTTACAGTGATCTTTATGCCAAGATCTATTATAAGCTGGGCAAGATCCGCGAGGAGTATGGGCTGAGTGACAGCGCCGTCACCATATATGAGAAGTTTTTAAAGCTGTGGGAGAACGCCGATCCGGGGATTTCGGAAGTTCGTGATGCCCGCCAGCGTCTCGATGCCACCCGGGCGCCATGACCAGATGACGCGCCCTTAGTTCATCCCCAGGAATCCATGCGAGACGATGTCCTCCTTGCCGTGATAACCGTGGTGGTTGAGCGCGCGGAAAGATCCGGTACGAATCGGCATGTTCGTTCGGCGATGCCCCTGGGGCCGGCCCCGGAGATGATTGATTTCCAGGCTGCAAAGCACTAGACTATGGCTCATGGCGCACAAGATCCCATGGAAACCCGGCCAGTTATTCTTATTTGTATGCTACGGCAATACCTGTCGCTCTCCCATGGCGGAAGGCTTGACCCGCAAGCTGCTCGGTCCGGAAGTCATGGTGCAAAGCGCGGGAGTATCCCCCGCCTTCGAGGGCGCCCAGCCGGAAGCCGTGGCCGTCATGCAGGAATTCTTCGGCGTAGACATCTCCCCACATAGAACCCGGAGTATTTTCGATCTCTTCCTGGAGGAATTCGATTGGATCATCGCGCTCGACGCCTACGTGTACGAGACCCTCAAGGCCCGATATCCGGAAGCGGATGACAGGCTCATGCTGTGGGATATCGACGATCCCTTCGGGCGCCCGCCGGCGGCCTATCGTCAGTCAGCGCGGCTGATCGAGTACTGCGTGCAAAAATTTTTGCTGGCCCATGAAGGTTACGATTTGTGAGCTGAGCAACAGGGACCGGGGATTTGTCCGGGACTGGGATATATTGGTTCGGCATGTGCGGAAACATGAGAGCGATCTGGTCCTGCTCCCGGAAATGACTTTTTATCCCTGGTTTGCCTGGACGGCCCCTTATGCGAGCGCCGAGGGATTCCCATGGCACTGGTTTTGGTCCTCGAGCAGCGACCCTCAGATGACCTGATCGTGATCGGATATTGCGTAGGTCTGGGTACAGAGCAGCTGATAGTCTCCCTCGGCGGTCTTGCGGAGAGTTTCGACCACTTCGGTGCGTCCTAGAACTTGTTTCCGAAATATGACTTCTCGAGCCTGCAGGGGCTGAGGGGCACACAGGGATCCGACCAGGGATTGGTGCTCGATGTGTATCCGGAAGCATACCGGAATGTTTAGGGAATTCCTGAGCCGGAGGTCTTTGTACCCGAAGGCGGTGGTGGCATCCGCGCCCAGCGGGGTGTAGCGGGTTTCGTCGGTATACAGGTCAACGGAATGCGGATGGCGTTCAAGGATCTCTAATCCAGCCGATAGAGCGAGATGATAAAGCAGGCCGGAGAGCTGACATAATCCCCCGCCCACGTCGAAGTCCAGCTTGCCCTGTATGATATTGATCCCCACCTTATAACCCGCTTTTTCCGTTGGGCGACCCACGCAGAACCAGAAGGAGAATATCTCTCCCGGCCGGATGGGCAAATCCTGAAAGGTGGCGACGGCGAGCTTGAGGTTGTGCTTCTTGTTCTCGGCCCACTGGCTGATGTTGATGCGTTGGGATATGGTGATGTGCTCTGAAAAATTCCGACCTCGGCCCATTTTCCGGGGGGAATTCTTTGCAAAGCGGAAGCGTGTGCCGGTCAGGATGTCCCGCGCCCTGATCCAGGCGATCCGCAGCTTGAATCGCAGGCCGGGCGGAAGCAGGGATTTGAACAATGATCGCATTTTTTTGGGGCCTATCCATAGTAGGGACCGAACCGCTCTTTGTCAAACCGGGCTGGAAGGTGACAGCGCCATTGCTTTGACCGGTCGAATAGCAGCCGGGATCAGTTGGGCTTCGAGAACCTTAAAACGGCGCGCTGTCATACCGGTATGTCCGTTCGTCAGATAGATGCGGGGATTCTCATCATCGTCATGAAACCGATTCCATGCGCTGCAGTGTGCACTGGGCAAGGATGTTGACCTGTAATCTTTCACCTGAGAAAATAGAGAACATGATGTCCCCGCAAAGGAAAAGTGCCGTGACGGACAAAGAGCTTCGATTGGATGAGAGGCTGCTGCGCAGGATCAACGCATACCTCGAACGGATTCGCTCACCGGAAACACCCGTGACCGGGTTTTTACCCCCCGCTGAGCTGCGTTCGCGGCTGGATCTGGAGCTGCCCGTAAATGGGTGCAGCCTGGACGAATTGTACCGAATCATCGATGAGTATCTGGAGCATGCGGTGGGTACCGGACACACACAGTTTTTCAATCAGCTGTGGTCCGGGTTCAGCCTCCCCGGATTTTTGGGTGACGTGATCGCCAGCCTGACCAACACCTCCATGTACACCTATGAAGTGGCTCCGGTGGCTACGATAATGGAACAAGAGCTCATCAATAAGATGGGCAATTTAGCGGGTTTTCCAGAACCTGAAGGCCTGTTCCTTACCGGGGGGAGCAACGGCAATCTGCAAGCCATGATGATAGCCCGCAACCTAGCGGAGCCGGAGATGAAGCGGAACGGTTATTCCGGCTCGACCCGCCTTGCGGCCTTTGTCTCCGAGGAAGCCCATTATTCTTTCGAAAAGGCCGCCAACATCCTGGGGATCGGGATGGACCATGTCGTCAAGGTGGCCTGCGACCGGACCGGCCGCATGAGGGCGGAAGAGCTGGAGCGGGCGATCCTGGCGAGCCGTAAAGCGGGAGAGGAGCCTTTCTTTGTGGGCGCCACGGCCGGCACCACCGTCAAGGGCGCGTACGATCCCCTGGACCGCATCTCCCCGATAGCCCGCCGCCACGGCCTCTGGCTTCATGTGGATGGATCTTTGGGCGGAAGCGCCTTGCTAAGCCCTCGCCACCGCGGACTCCTCAAGGGGCTGGAAACCGCGGATTCGTTCGTGTGGAATGCCCATAAGTTGATGGGGCTTCCGCTTATCTGCTCGGTCTTCCTGCTCCGGAAACCGGGACGGTTGCTGGACACCAATTCCGTAGCAGGAACCGACTATATATTTCACGAAGAAGGATTCGGCGCGCATGATCTGGGACCAAAATCCCTCCAGTGCGGTCGGAGGGTGGATGCGCTCAAGCTCTGGCTGTCTTGGAAATACTATGGAGATCGGGGATATGCCGAACGCATCGAGCGTTTTTTCAGCCTGGCCGAGCAGGCCGAAGAAATCGTCCGTATAACACCGGAACTCGAGCTCATGGCCCCTAGATCCTCCATCACGGTTTGTTTTCGCCACCGCCCCTCGCACGGCCGGGATCTCAACCGCTTCAATCTGGATCTGCGCGAGCGTCTGGCTAAGAGCGGAAAATGTTTGGTCAATTACGCCCGCCTGGATGGGGAGGTCTGTATCCGGCTGGTCCTGGCCCACCACGAGCTCCAACCTGAGGATGTGGATCTGTATTTCCGCCATGTCATGGGGGAGGCTGAGCGCCTACTGAACGGCTGAAGAGATAATCGCCGCTTCCCCGTCAGGACGGTCGGCATACCTAATCTTGACGGCGCAGGCCCAAGAGGACGAACCTTCCGCTCTCGGAATCCCTCCGGAGATAGACCTTGACCCATTTCCCCCAATTCATTCCGGAATCGCGGGATATGGTGAGCGCAATCTCCCATTGATCCCGGGCGGTGAAAGGCTTCTTCACTTTTGCGCTTCGTTGTGCGGCATCCAGCAGGATGTGGAGGGGGATGACTTGGCCTTCGGGAAGATTGAAGTCCGCCCTGACTAGGTTGCCGTTGATACGGAGATCACAGCGGTAGCGGGTTTGCCGGCTCGACCATAGGTTGCTTCTTATGCCCAGATCACTGAAGCGCAGCTCCTGCAATGTCTCCGTGACATCGGCGACCGAAAAATGGTCCAGGCAGTTGACGCGGGAGAACCAGTAGCGGCCGGTCATGTCGCGCCGCTCCTTGAGCACCTCCAGAAGGTACTTTTCCGCCGCAGGATCGGAGTAACGTCCCTCCCGTACCAAGACCTCAAGCTGCTCATCGGTAAAGGACATGACCAGCTTGGCGCCCCAATAGCCGTCCAGGTTGGTGAGGAGGGCGAAGGCGGGATTATCGTAGTTCATGTCGGTCGCCCCAGGCTCGAATCCGATGGCGCTGAAGCGGCCGATGGAGGGAAATTCCACGCTCGGCTCGGTTTCCCAGTTTTTGACATCCAAGCCCAGGGTGAAAAGATTTCCAAAGGCGGCCCCCAGGTCAAAATCGGTTTCATGTCCCCGGAAAGCCGGCACCGGACCTGTGGCGGTGGCACCCAGGGTGGAGCCGAAATCCATCATGTAGTGGCGGATGAATTTTCTCTCGTCTTCCTCTACATACACATCCATGGAGTTGGCGTCTTTGATGTCTAAATGCTTCAACCAGGCGCACAGCACATACAGGCCCCGAAGCTCGCGGCGGTACTCGTGATCGATGATGTCGTTGGGATCGTCGCTCCGCCGGCCATGATACCGGAATCCCCCCAGGATTTTCTCTCCGCTTAGAAACTTGCTGGCCAATGCGCGAACCCGCCCGTCCGGGAGCGGTTCCACCTTCTGCATGATGCGGTCGAAGTCATCCACCGTCATCTCGCAGCGGACGCCCTTCTCGTTTATCAAGAGACACGTCCCTTTCATCTTGAGGATCGCCGGGTCGAAGGTCACGATGTAGTTCTCCGGCACGTTGTATCCGGCGGCATGAAATATCTTGCCGACGACGATCTCCGCGCCGGAAGTCAGCTCCCGATAGCCGAATGGATCGAACTTGATGACATAACGCTCGCCGCGGGCGTCAATGATGTTGAATCCCGGGGTAAAACCCTCGACTTTAGCAGAGAAGATATCCCACGGACCTTGGATCTCGGGACCGGTCCCGGTGTCGGGGCCGCGCGCGATTTCCTCCAGCGGCAAAGGGTGTTTGGCATTCCGGTTGGTGAACCAGCTGGAGTCCTGCACCTCACCCCAAGCATCCACATTGAGTGCCTGGCGCTTCTTTCCGGCCAACGAACGGATGTGACGGGAAAAATCGAACAGGGAGGCCGTGGGCAGGACCACCTCGTACTCGAATATATTCTGGGCGACGGTAGCGGCGTTAATTCTCGGTTCCGCGATGTCCCTGCGGTCGTCGGGCAGAATCCGAGGGGGTTGATACCGGGAGTATCCTGCGCAGCCCGACAGGCCCGTCAGCGCCGCCAGACAGAACGAAAGGATCCTGGCAAAATCTTTCATCGTCTCACTGATTGAACAGCAGGTAGACACGGTAACCGTCTCTGCTTTTCGCGACCAAAAAACTCAGATTCAGGTTTTTTCGGTCGAAAATTCGGAATCCACCGCCGTAACTGGTATGGTATCCCTTGAAAAAGGGATCATTAAAGAGGTTGGGTGAAACCTTTCCCCAGTCCACAAAGAGGATGGCGTTCATGCTGGGATTGCCGGAAGGCCGTTTGATCAGGGGATATCGATATTCCACCGAATAGAGGGCCGAATCCCGGTCATGGTATCGATCCCGCGTGTAACCCCGGATGGTCTCTCTGCGGCCGAGGCGGCTGAGATAGTAAAAGGGGACTTCGCCGTCCTTGTAAGGCCGCGAGACCTCAAAGGCGGCTCGTAATGCCAGGGTGCGGCCGTAGAAGAGATGGATATAGCGGGTCACATCCAAGTAACCCTTATAGAAATTATAGGCGTCGCCGTTAAGCTGGTCATACAGGCTCGCTCCACCGCGCAAGGCCCAGCCGCCGGCCGAGCGCTCCCCCTGAATGAGGGAAAAATGTTCCAGTTTAAGGTCCATTGCCAGGTATTCCGCGCGGCCTTCCAGTCCGGGGAGTGTCTCGCCTCGATCCCGAAGCCAATCGGTGGTGGATCCAAAATTGGGATTTCGTCCCTCAGAGATGGCATTTCGCTCGAAGCGAACCGCGAAATCTCCACTCAGCCTTTTTCCCAAATCCAATCCCACGGAAGCCCACATTGAGGGCTGACGGTGGGCGAAGTTGGTACGGTCGCTCTTTTGGGTATCATTGCCGATGCCGAAGAAGGCGGCATCCGTCCAGAGCATATAGTGACCACCGATTCCGGCATGGACCGGACCGCCTAAAGCGAAGCGCTTCACTTCCACGGAAAAATACCGCCTCCACCACAAACCCATCATACCGCCTATTTGAAGCTCGCACTGAGGCGTGAACAGGCCCCTCTGAGAGTAGACCATGCCCAGGCCGTATTGAGACTCATACATGGGGAATGCCATCCTTTTTCCGTCATCCGAGACCAAAAAATCCTTGATCCGGGGGAGGATATTGCTGGTGTCCGCTAATCCGATCACCGGCATGACGGCCGAGTAGACCAGCCAAAAGGGGAGATAGAGGATATAACCGGGGAGATTGACGACATATTCCCACGCGGCCCTGGAACGCACCTTCTCGGGGTAGACCGGCTCGCTGTCCTCACCGCTGCCCGCATCTTTCTGAGTGGGGGCCTGCTGTGCCGCAACGGGATGGACAGTAAAGGTGATCAGCACGAGCCAAACGGCCAGAAGGATCGAGACTGTCTTGGTCGCTTTTATTATCCGCATGGAGCTGCTGTCCGCTCAAGCGTTGCTGTTGCCAACTGCTTTATTTAGACTACAGAATTATATAACACGCGTCAATTATTTCTGAGCCCTGGAGCCGCATTTTCATTTCCGTGTTGGATGACCCGGAGGATTTGAGCAGAAAGGACGGCGCAGCGTCTATTCAGTGGCCCGCAGTTGATGCAGGGGAGGGGCCATGGGCGATGAGCGATGCAAGTAACCCTTGAGTGAGAGGGCAATACCCAGCCAAATCAACAGGAGGATCATCAAGACGATGGTCAGATGGGAGAAGGAGATGCCCGCCCCCAGGGCCAGAAGCAGGACCAGAAGCGCGCCTCCGCCCCGGCCCACGCGGATGGCAAGTCCGTGCAGGAGGGGCCGCGCTATGGGCTCCTGGCTCGGGTCGATATCCAGCATCATACGATCCAATCCCTGCCCGTAGAGAGACTGTTCGAATGAGGAATAGATTATCCTCACTACGTACATCGCGGCCACCGCCGAGTGGTACAGCAGGTAGGCCGTTCCCAGGAAGAGTGCGAACGGCAGGGCGGCCAGGGCTAAAAAAAGGCCGAAACGGTTGATCAGACGGTTGCTTCCGAACACCAGAAAAACCAGCGTCCAGGCGTTTAACCAGATATAAAAATCGGAGAAAAACAAGGTTCGGCCGGCCGTAGCGGGCACCTGCTCAGAAACCAGCCAGTAGAAAAGATAGAGAATAATGCTTTCCGCGACTCCGGTGGCGACAATCAGCGAAGCCATCCGTTTCAGCTTGGATTCGCCCATCACGATCCGAATCCCGTTCCGCAGTGTCAAACGGTCCAGGGCCGGCGCGGCGGTGTCCGGGTCGTCGACGGCTGGGGTGGGAGAATAGGCTCGGTCCGACTCCCTGTTTACCCGGGCTATCAGCCTGACGGCCGGGATACACAGCAGCATCAGGAGTCCCATCATCAGGATGAGGCTGTCACGGGCCAATTCGTACCGCACGCCGAAATACCTCATCACGGCCGGTGCCACCCGCCCGGCCGTCCAGGCCCCGATCAATCCCCCTAAGATCACGGCCGCGGTGGTCACAGCCAGGGCCTTGGCTTGTTGATGGGGGGGGAAGAGTCGGTAGATGGTGCTCTTGATATTGGGTTTGAGTGCGGCGCCCAGGGCCCCGATCCAGACAAAAAAGCAGAGATATATGGCTCCCAAGGGAAACGTCCAGAGCCGACCGGACACGTCGCTGGGAGCGGTCTGGGGAGTTAGTTTCAGGACCAAAAAGGTGGCCGCCCAGAAAAGAAAGAAACTTGCGGCTATGGCTCCCAGGCTTAGGGTTTGCCAGCGTTTGTATCCCATCCGCCCGGCCGAGCGCAACGTAATCGAAGAAACAGGCAGAGATGCCAGGCCTACAGCCAGGATGGCGAGCGGTGAGAGCTTAAACCCGATGTTGCAGGTCAGCGAACAGTCTCGTACGATCTTTCCGAGACCGAAGCTCAACCCTATCAACAGCGCCGGAAATGCGCCGAGCAATAGACGGAGTCCGAGGGAAATATGGGCCTGATCTTGGCTGGTGGGGGGTTGAGTGGACACGGGGAAAGGTTACCCGCACCAGCCGCAAAATGCAAGTTTGCCGTTCATCCTTCCGGCTTGAGTCTCTGCCAGTCGGGGGGGACCGCACGGTGCCGCAGGGTGGGATTCAAACAGTCGTAGCCTTCCCCCTCGATATAATCCCTATATCTGGACCCTAGAGTTTCCGGTCCCCCACCTCCCATGGATCATGACGACGGTCTGCGGCATTTTACCCGCCCTGCCTTTTGATGAGGTCGTATCCCTATGCAGTGAGATGAATAATTCCCTCTCGTTTGCAGGTTGTCGCTAAAGATCGAAAAGCGGCTCGGCCAGTCCGTCACGGCTCACTTTCCAAGGCGTCCATACCACCGCCAGCTCGTCGGTCACGATGTCGCTCTTGCGGGGCCGTATGATGATCTCGCGGAGCTTGAGGTCCTCCGGCTGGAAACCTTCCTGGATCTCGGCGGCTTCGGCCTTAAACTCCGCTTCCAGTTCCGCCAACCGGCTCCGGATGACCTCGACCTCCCGTTTGGCCAGCGTGATGTCGCCTTTCTCCCGTGCGGCCCGGCCCATGCCGCGCATGGAGGTGGTCGCCCGGCCGATGGTGCTGCTGCTAATGGCTTTGCGACCGAAAAGCGCCCCTAACAGAGTCGCACCCACCGAAATTGCGGTCTGTACCGTCTGCTGTCCGTATTGGGCTTTTTCCTTTTCCACCCTTACCTGTGCCTTGCGCAGCCTTTCCTCCAGGCGGGCCAGTTTGGGAGCATATTTGCTGCGGAGCTTCTCAACTGCCAGGTCACGCGCCTCGTGCTGGAGATGAGACAGGCGGCCGCGGAAATCCCCTTCATTCTCACCCACTTGGGAGAACTGCTTGAAGTCCGGACTTTCCCAGATTCGGAGGGTCTGATTTTGATACAGACGGTCACGCATCGCTTTTTTCCAGCGCCGATAGCTGGAGGCTCTAGCGGCGGCCGCCGGGAGGGCGGCGTGCCCGACTTCACCGGGGGCAAGGCTGTCCAATACGGGTTTGTCCTGTGCGGTCACCCGGGAGCGGCTCCAGTCTGGATCATCCTCCCCAGCGGCCAGCGGGCACATCAGGTGGAAGGTCAACCAGCGATCGACATGAGCCCGGGTGTTGACGAAATGCATACGGCTGGAGCCCAAGACCGCAGGGCGGTAAATCAGGGAGTCGCTGCCGGTCAAGGCGCCCTGCCGGGGGAGATAGAATTGGCTCACTTGAGGAGGCAGGGCGGGCGCAGTTTCCTGCGGCTTCTGCAGCTCATCCGCTGCGGGTGCGGCAGGTGTCATGGATACGGGTGACGCCGGAGGGGGAGCCGCCTCTTGCTTGACTTCCTGCATGAGAGTCTGGATCTGGGTTCGGGTGAGCGGCCCCCGCAGGTAGGAAAGCACCCAGCGGGTTTGAAAAAGGTTGGGCCGGTCCTCATGGACGTTGTGCAAGAGGAAGACCCGCTGATCCAAGCCGGAGAGGGTGGCATCCAGGGCCTTGCGATCAAACAGCGTGCCGGTGGATTGCGAGGCGCCCTCCAACCCGTCCAGCACTCTCTGCTTGTCGCGTTCGGCCTGTAGCCGTCCTATGAACCAGGTTCCGGCATTGGCCAGCCCCTTGTAGTCCAGGTCGACCGGATTTTGAGTGGCCAGGACCACGCCCAATCCGTAGGCGCGCGCCTGTTTGAGCAGGGTCAACATGGGTTTTTTGGAGGGCGGTTCGGCTGTAGGTGGGAAATATCCGAAGATCTCGTCCATGTAGAGCAGGGCGCGCAGCGATGTCGTTCCCGGTTGCGTGCGCATCCAGGCCACCAGTTCGTTGAGCAGGAGGGTCACGAAGAACATCCTCTCCGCTTCGGAAAGGTGGGCGATGGATAGAATGGCGATGCGTGGCTTGCCTTCCGTCGTATAAAGCAGGCCTCCGATATCCAGCGGGACGCCTTCCATCCAGGCGGAAAAGCCGGGCGAAGCGAGCAGATTGTTGAGGCTAACCGCCAGATCCAAACGGTCCTGGGAAGGATAGAAGGATTCCAGGTCGAAGACCCCCACTTGGGAGAAGGGCGGGGACTGAATCTCTCGAATGAGAGTGGCGATATCCAGGCTGCGACCTTCGTTCCAGGCCGTATGGAGGATGTTGGCGAGCAAAATGTGCTCGCGGCTGCGGATGGGATCGGCGGCGATACCCAATAGGGCCAGGAGCCCCGATACGGTCGACTGAATGCGGTCCCGCAGGGCATCGGGATCTTCCCTCAGCTGGGGTGTCGGGGCGGAGAATGATCGGAGAACGCGCAGCGGAAGCCCGGCCGTGCTTCCGGGAGTGTATATCTTAATCTCGGCCGATTGCTTGAATCTGGCGATGCGCTCCGGGGTCTGTCCCCAATCGGCCAGGCCTTTCCGCCAACTTTCAGCCGTGACGCGGGCGAACTCCATCTCGTCAAGGCCTTTGCGCATCGCGGCGTCGCGGTCGATCCACGGCAAAAATTCCGCGGGTGTGAGTTCCGGGAAGGTCAGCATGAGGTTGCCCATGTCGCCCTTGGGATCGATAACCAGAGCCGGGACGTTGTCGATGGCGGCCTCCTCCAGAATCCCTATCCCCAATCCGGTTTTGCCGCTCCCGGTCATGCCCACCACCAGGGCATGGGTGGTCAAGTCTTTGGAGTCATAAAGCAGCAGCTCGTTGCTCGTTTGGTTTTTGGCCCGGTCGAACAGCCGGCCCAGGTAAAACGCGCCCAGCTTTTCATAATCCGCCACGCTTGCCCTCCCTGTTGATCAAAATTTCTTCGAAATGCCCGCCAAAAAAGAGATGTCGTTTTTTTTGATGCCTTCCCCTACGGGTCGGCTGTCATGGCGGTTGATGACCGTCAGCTTGACCGACCAGTTCTTGATCAGGGTCGTGATCAAGTTGGCCTCCCAGCGGGCCAGGAAATGTTCCGGTCGGGAAGAATTGAAATTCCATTCCAGCTTCTGATTGAGCTCGGCGGTCTCGGAGATTTTCCATACCAGTTGGTCGCCCAGGGTGACACCCAGATATGAATCCGTATCGCCGGAGTCATAATACTTGTTGAAGACCTCGGTCAAACCAGCGCTCAAGGAGAATGTGATGTACTCCCGCTTTACCAGCGAGTAGCCGACGCCCGCTCCCGGCAGGAACTGGTAGCCGAAATTTTTGAAACGGTCTCGAATGCCCAGCATCTCGTAGTAAGAGAAGAGCCGGTCGGAATGTTTCCAGTTCACGCGCGTGCTGAGCTGAAAGGTCTCGGTGTTGGTGATGCCACCCACCCTTCCGAATAGAAAGAGGGCGGAATTCAACCACTCGATGCTGTCCTTCGCCCTGCGATTGGCATTGATGGTGAACGAGATGTTGGTGGTGTCCGAATTTCCCCGGCTCAGCGACAGCCCCAGGGAAAAATCGCCGCTCCATGGGGCTCCTTTCGTATCTTCCGCTTGCGCCCCCAGCGCCAAAGTCATAATGAGCAGCAGTCCGACAAACGGCGTAATCTTCATGATCTTGTCTATTCCTAACCTCCCTGCACCTCGCGAAAGCGGATAAGGACCGATCCATTCAGGTTCAGGGATTGATTAATATATCATAATTGCACGTTAAGGTGTATCCAGTTAAAGCATAGGGCGCGGACAAGATCCTGTGCGGAGCGCTAGGGGAAGGGAAGCAGGGGGGACTCAGGATCCTTGCTGGGTGGGTAGGTGAGGATTCCGCTTTCAACTTGGGCGAACTCGGTGAGTTCATGGTTAACATGATCTCCCGCCGCCACAATGTGCAGGACCGTGTGACCTCGGCTGACGACATAGTCGGATATCAGTTGCCGGTGACAGCGGCGGTAGTCCCTTTCAGCGCACATGATGGCGGTTCTTTTTTTTTGGGCGATCTCGACCAGTCGGATCGCTGCCTCCAGGAATCTCTCGCTCGACATGTAATCGGCATAAATCCGGAAGCCGCCGCTTTTCCAGCCTCGGTTAGGCGAACGCTTTCCCGCACCATCGCTCGCCTTCCGATATCCTCCCAGTTCAGGACCCATCCATAGATACTTCACCTGGTTGCGTTTCAGGCTGAGATTGAGTGGATCCCGGCTGAAATGGGGCCATTTGCGTGAGGAGGGAATGGCCCTCACATCCACCAGGACCTCCAATGCATAGGACTTCAAGAGGGCCAGAAACTCTTCGAGACTGCGGTTGGAATGGCCGATGGAATACATGGTCATTGATGTTCCCGCTCTCTTTTCCGATCCCGCAAGAGGGCGTTTCTTGAGTCAAGGATGAGATACGCCCTTATCAATTAGAGGCCGCTCCTAGGAACCGCGACCGTGATCCGGATAATCCCGATCGTCTAGAATTCAGGCAGCCACAGATAGGCGATGACACCGGCATGGTCTGAGGGCCAAAGCCCCGACGGCGTCCGGTCTTTCAGTTCGTTGCCCACGATGAACATCCTGAGTTTTTTGCCGAGATAGTGGCTTCCATCGACGTAAACATTGCTGCGTGCCCAAATGATGTCGATCCGCTCATCCAGGGTTACGGTCTCATTTTTCAGATCTGCATCATGACCCGAAGTAAACCCGCGCTTGTTATACATTAGCTGGGGTCGGTCATCGAAATGCCGCCAGGCATCCTCCAATCCATTTCGTTTCATGAATTTGTAGGTCTCACCCTTGAGGGCCGGAGAATTGAAGTCTCCCACCAGGATGACAGGCTTGGTCACTCCCATGAGCATCGCAAGAAGCTCTTGGGCTTGCGCCAACTGGAGGGGCACCAGCTCCGGCACAGGCGCCGGTTCGAGGTGCGTGTTGACGAAAAAGTAGCTCCGGCCGTTGACCACCGCATCCACCGACACCCATCCGCGTGGAACGGTGATGCCGGCACCGGGGACCACGAGCTGGGCCTGGTACTGTCCCTTGCTCTTACCGGAGATTTCCACATCGGCGCGGGCCAGGATCACGTCATGGTCCGTGACCCGCACATCGCTGAAGCCGGTGGCGGAGTTCGTATTGAACATGGGCACTTCGACATCGATGTTCTGCACCTTGGCCGCCACCTTGTAGTCCAGCCCCATGGCCTCAAGAGTGGCGCGCAGGATGGACAGGTAGTTGAAGAGGACATCCGTGGCCGGAGTGGTCCCGCCCGCCACCGCGTCCCCATCCAGCTGGAAGCGAATGACGGTGGCTTCCTGAATCCCGATCAGATGCGGCTGATGCTGGGCGATCTCGCTCGCCAGGGCCTGGGCCCTTTCCGGGAAGTTGGTGGCCTGCATCTGGGCGAAGGCCTCGGCGGCCAGCACGGGAACTTCCGTGGGATCAGTCGCGGCCAGCACGATGTCCACGTCCGCTCCGATGTAGATATTGCGGGTCATGACCTTGAGCCGATCCTTGAGCCCGGCCGTATCCAACATCTGGTCCGGACCTTCCGACAAAACACTGGGTGTCCAAATCCCTAAAAGCAGGATGCATCCCATCAGTCCGAAGATGATTTTTTTCACCATGATGACCTCCTTTTACTGGATACCGCCGGGAAATGATGCCTCTCGACCGTCGAAAAAAATTCGTGCGACCCAGCGAGACTCATGAAATCCGGCGGCCCCTCTATGAAATGTTTATAATCTAGGATAAATAAGGTTTCAAATCAAGTCAAAATCTCAAATTATTCCCCCCGCTGCACTTATCCTTAATCCGGCAAGATTTTGCTTAATGTTTGACCTGTCCGCTTCCTGAGGATATGATTAAGGAGGATAAATTCATGACAGGAAAGAAATACGACATTGCATGTCTATGGTCCTGATCAACGGGCGGACATGCCAACGGATTCGAAATATGGGGATATGACGATATGGTGAATCTTCGTTATTTTGACGGGGCCATCGAGAAAACCAGGAAGAGATTCCTTCAGCTTAATATCGGCAAAAAGATGGTTCTCGGTTTTCTGCCCATCTTTGTCCTGACGATTCTGATGGCGGCCTATGCCCTGGGAAGCCTCAGCCGACTGAACCGAATCAATCGAAGCATCGTTCAGGTGGATGTTCCGCTCATGCAGGCGACGGACAGCATGATCGATAGTCTTTATTCCCAGGAGCTGCATGGAAATCACTACATCATCATCAAAAGTGCGCAGAACATGGAGCTGTTCACGGCCGCCGGGCTTGAATTCAAGAATGAGATATTGAAAATAAGCGGACTTCCCGAGAAAGACCAGGAGTCCATCGAGCGCATTTCCATGCTGCATGATGAGTATAACGCCGGCTTCATGGACTGGTTCAAATCTACTGAGACGCCGCAGGAGGAGCCGGTCGATTATACGACACGCATAGAAGAAAAGCAGGGGGAATTGATTGACCTGATTCAACAGATCTCGAACCGGGCTTCCCGGAGCTTGGAAGAGAAGACGCAGGCCGCCTCACTCATCGGTCTAACGTCGTCACGTATATTCACCATCTTTTGTTTGATCTGCCTATTGATCGGCTCCGCCGCGGGCTTTGCGATCAATAGAAATATCTCGGGTGCCATCGTCCGTTTGAAAGATGCCACTCTGGAGATCGCGAAGGGAAAGTTCGATTATATACCGGAGATCCGCAATCAAGATGAATTGGGAGAACTCTCGCATTCTTTCTCTGAAATGGCCAAGCGTTTGAAGCGGTTGGAGGAAATGTATCTCGACACCAGCCCCTTGACCCATCTGCCCGGAGGCATAGCCATTGAGAATGTGTTGAAAAAGCGCATTGATTCCGGCCAGAAGTTTGCATTTTGCCTCATCGACCTGGATAACTTCAAGGTCTACAACGACAATTATGGCTATGCGAGAGGCAATCAGGTCATTAAGGATACGGCCCAAATCATCGAAAAGGCGGTCAAGAAGTGGGGCGGGGAAGGCGCGTTTTACGGTCACATCGGAGGAGACGATTTTGTGGTTATCGCCCCGCTCGAGCAATATACGAAGATCTGCAAATTCATTGTCGATGAATTCGATAAGACGATTGATTTACACTACGATGCCAAGGATCTTAGCCTGGGCAGCATAATACGCAAGTCGCGCACCGGAGAAGAAAAGAAATTCCCCATCATGACCATTTCCATCGGAGTCGTGACCAACAAGAAGCGGAAATTCAGACACTTCGTCCAGGTCGGGGAAATCGCCGCAGAGGTCAAGAATTACGCCAAATCGAAACCCGGGAGCCTGTATTATGTCGACCGCAGGAAAGGCGACGATTAAGACTCCCCGGGGAATGAAAGGACCCGAGGGCGGCGCGGGGGGTTAATATTTTCCTTAGGAATCTGTATAATAGGTTTGTATAATAGGCTGGAATAGAACAAAATATATAATATAATTCCGAGAAAATGAAGCCAAGGTCCATAGAACGGATGGTAGGCGTCCTCGTGATTGCCGCCCTGTCATTTTCCGGCGGTTGCATGCTGTTCAAAAAGCCGGAGGTCGCCCCCGCCATACTCCGGGAAGATTTTTCGCTCCTTGAACCCGAAGAGTTTCCCGAGAAGATCAAGCAGCTCGAGGAGATCGCCCAAAACCATGAAAGCGTTTCCGTCCGAACTCAGGCTTACTATTATGTCGCCGTCGCCTACATGCATTACAATAATCCGGCGCCGGATTACACGCAGGCACTCAAAAACTTGGACGAATACATCACGCGGGATACGGAGAATGCGACCATAGATGAGGTTGCGGCTTGGAAGGCGATACTGCTTAGCCTGGTCAACAGCATGGGGGAGATTCGGAAGTTAGAACAGAGCCACGCGCAGCTGAAGCAGCAATACTCGAGGGCTGATAAAGATCGGAAGGATTTAAACCGGCAGATCGAAGATTTTTCCCAGACGATCGAAAGGCAGAAAAAAGAGATCTTGAGTCTGGAAGACAAGATTAGGAAGCTGGATGCCCTTCACGCCGAGATAGAAAAGAAAAAGAAAAAGAAGTAACCGAATCCGGCCGGACTCCTGTCGGCCGAAGCCAAGCCGGCAGGTGAGACGCCCTCCTAGACCATTCCTAAGGGCCCCTTGAGGTAATCCTGGCAGCCCCTTTTTATAACGGCGGGGTGTCCTTTGGAATCGTTTGACAATCTTTCCTTTATGCATTAGGAAATAGGGAACGGAATTGGATGAGAGACAGGAATGCACGATAGAAAGCTCCGTCTAGCCCGGGCGGCGTTCCTGCTGCTCTGGGCTCCCGCGGTCCTGATTCTCATCGGAGGCGAAATCCATGCCCAGCCCGAGGATATACACCTGGTCATACTGCATGTCAACGACACCCACGGTCATCTCTATCCGCACGATTATCTGAAAGAGCGGGATGTGGGCGGAGCCGCGCGGCTGGCAACCCTCATAAAAGGCATTCGCAGCGAAAATCCCGGACGAACACTGGTGCTTCATGCCGGTGATATCTTTTCCCGGGGGGGGCCGCTTACGGTCTATTATGCCGGCAGAGTGGATTTGCTGACCATGCAGGCCATGGAATTCGATGCCATGGTTCCCGGTAACGGCGAATTCTATACCGGAGTCGATAACCTCATCCGCAATACGGCGGAAGTCGATTTCCCGGTCGTCCTGGCCAATGTCTATTATAAAGACAGCGGAGAGCGTCTATTCCCTCCCTATGTGATCCAAGAGATCGCAGGCCTCCGGATCGCGATATTGGGATTGGGATTCTTCAATGATAATCATCCCGCCGCCTGGCATCTGATGCAGAAGCATCCCGTTCCGGTTGCCCAGTCCCTGCTCTCCGAATTCCGCGGCCGGGTGGACCTGGTTGTCGCTCTGACCCACATGGGTTTGAGTGCCGATACTCAGATGGCCGGGCTTGTCTCCGGAATCGATGTCATAGTGGGCGGCCACAGCCATGATTTTATCGAGCGGCCGCGAAGACTTCCCGGTCCCGGCGACACCGAGGTTATCTATGTTCAGGCCGGAATATTCGGGCTCCGCCTGGGGCGGCTCGACTTGTTCGTGGAGCGGGATGCTTACGGAAAATGCACGGTCAATCGTGTAGAGGGAAAATTGATTCCCATAACCCGCCAAGTCGAGGAGGACGCCGAAGTCGCCCAAATCCTGGAGCACTTTTCTTCTCCTCTCAAGGAGGTCCTCTGCGTATCCAAAATCACGCTGGGCATACCTCCCACGGGTCCCAGCCCCATGGGGGATTTTTTGGTCGAGGCCATCCATCAACAAATCCCGGCGGAGATCGCGCTGCTTTTCCGCAATGCTGTCCATTCCGGGATCCTATCCGGTCCGGTGACCGTCGCCGATGTGTGCCGCGTGCACCAGTGGCGAAGCCGCATCCTGCGCATGTCTTTGACCGGTGTGCAGCTGCAGGAGGTGCTCGCAGCCCAGGAAGTCTTCGTCTCGGGATGCGCGTTCCGAAAAAGTGAGGATCGAATATCGGACCTGAAAGTCGAAGGGATTCCGGTGGAACGGCAGAAGTCCTATCGGGTGGCCGCCGATGAAGCCCTGGTAATGAATACGGATTCCCTCCAGGGCATCACCTTCGAGGAAACCGGAGAGCGGGTGGACTCGCTTTTGATCAAACATCTGCGCAAGCTGCGTGTGATCGACGGGAATTCTTGGGCATCACCCAAACTATCTTATCCTCCGGCCGTATCTCATGGAGAACGGCCCATCCGGACTCGGGCTATCTATCAAATTGACGGCCGATCTTAAGTGTGTTAGAACTGCCCATACCGATGCCGATTTATCATCTCGAGAGGAGTCAAGCATGAAAAAAAGGGGATTGTACTTGGGCCTGGTTCTGGCTTTGATCTGGACGGCCCTGCCTCTGTCCGCCGATCAAGCCCGACTCCTGCGGCAACCGACGGTCAGCCGGGACCATGTGGCCTTTGTCTATGCCAACGACCTATGGGTTGTGGCGCGCGGCGGAGGAGACGCCCGCCGTTTGACCACCCATGAGGGTTTGGAATCCTTTCCCGCGTTTTCCCCCGACGGGCGGCACATCGCCTTCACCGGGGAATACGACGGCAACCTCGATGTCTTCGTGGTCCCGACGGCCGGCGGCGAACCCAGGCGCCTGACCTATCATCCTCGGGCAGATATACTCCGCGGTTGGACCCCGGACGGTCAGCGGATCCTGTTCGCCTCGAGCCGGGTCTCGGTACCGATCGGATTCAGCCGGCTGTGGACCGTCTCTATCGACGGCGGCATGCCCGAAGCCCTGCCCATGCCCATGGCCAACAAAGGCGTCTTCTCTCCCGACGGGAAGCGGATGGCCTACGTTCGTTTGATAGAGGCCTTTTCGGCCTGGCGCCACTATCGAGGCGGCCGGACTACGGCGGTATGGCTGTTCGATCTGGACGACCATGAGGTGGAAAAAATTCCGCGCGACAATTCCAACGACACCGATCCCATGTGGATCGGGGACAATATCTACTTTCTCTCCGACCGCAACCATACAATGAACCTATTCTCCTTCGACATCCTTTCCAAAGAGGTCAAACAGTTGACCTCACATGAGGATTTCGACATCAAGAGCGCCGGCGCAGGCGGCGGGGTGATCGTTTATGAGCAGGCGGGATATCTTCATCTATTCGATCCGGCCGTCGGAGCTTCCTCACAGATAGCGGTCGAGATCAGGGGCGACCTTCCCGGCCGTCGGGTGCACATCGCGCGCGTGGCCGATTTGATCAAGAGCGCCGCCCTGTCTCCGACCGGAAAGAGGGCGGTCATCGAGGCACGGGGGGATATCTTTACGGTGCCCGCCGATAAAGGGGATTTCCGCAACCTGACCCAGAGCCCGGGGATCAACGATCGCTATCCCTCCTGGTCACCGGACGGGGCTAGGATCGCCTGGTTTTCGGACCGGGGTGGGGAATACGGTCTCATGCTCGTGGATCAACTGGGAAGCGAGCCGGCGGTGCGGATTGGACTGGATAATCCCTCATTTTACTACGCTCCGATATGGTCGCCCGACTCTCAGAAGATCGTGTTCGCCGACAAACGGCTTAATCTCTGGGTGGTGGACGTCGAAGGCCAAAGAGTCACTCGGATCGACAAGGACACCTATGACCACCCCTACCGTTCCCTGGACCATGTCTGGTCCCCCGATTCCAGGTGGATCGCCTATTCCAAGCGGCTGGATAATCATCTGCACGCCGTATTTGTTTATTCTCTGCAAGAGGGCAAATCATACCGCTTGACGGACGGGCTATCCGATGCGCTGTCACCGGCCTTTGACCGCAGCGGCAAATATCTCTATTTTCTGGCCAGCACCGATTATGCCCTCAACACCGGGTGGCTCGACATGACCTCCTATGAGCGGCCCTTCACCTATGGGGCCTATTTAATGGTGTTGCGCGCCGACGTCCCCTCTCCGCTGCTCCCGGAAAGCGACGAGGAGGAAGCCTCCCCAAAGCCGGCTGCGAAGGAAGAGGAGAAACAGAAGACGGAAAAGGCGGAAGAAGGTGAGGAAGCCCCCGAGGTCGAGATCGACCTGGACGGCCTGGATCAGCGCATCCTGGCTCTGGATATTCCGCTGCGTCCCTACACCGATCTCAAGGCCGGCGAAGCCGGGATAATCTTCTACGCCCAAACCGTTCCCAACCAATCCGGCTTGACCCTCCACCGCTATGACCTCAAGGAAAAGAAGAGCGAGCCTTTTATGAGCGGAATCTTCGGCTACACGATCTCTTCCGACGGGAAAAAGCTGCTCTACATGGGAGAGCGGAGAAGCATGGGCATCGTGGATGCCAAGGGCAAACCCAAGCCGGGGGACGGCCGGCTCGAAACCGGCCGGCTCCAGATGAGGGTGGACCCACGCGCCGAGTGGGCGCAGATCTACCGGGAGGGATGGCGTATCAACCGGGATTTTCTCTACGATGCGCAGATGCATGGAGCCGATTGGGATGCCATGTACGACAAATATAAGCCTTTCCTGGCGCATGTGGCCCACAGGTCGGACTTGAGTTACGTCCTGCAGAATTTGATCGGTGAGCTCACCATAGGACACTCGGGAGCCGGCGGGGGCTCCATGCCGTCACCGGATAGGGTGTCGGTAGGTCTCCTGGGAGCGGATTTTGAGGTGTCCGGAGGCTGGTACCGGATCAAAAAGATCTATCACGGTGAAAATTGGAATCCCGGACTCAGGGCCCCGCTCACGGCTCCGGGTCTTGAGGTGTCGGAGGGAGATTACATCCTGGAGGTTAACGGCCTGCCCGTCAAGCCGCCTGCCAATATCTACCGGGCCTTCGAGGGCACGGCCGATCGTCAGACCGCCCTGCGCATCAATAGCAATCCCTCGCTAGAGGAATCCCGCATCGTGACCGTGGTTCCGGTCGCGGATGAGGGAGGCCTCCGCTCCCGGGCCTGGATTGAGAGCAACCGCCGCAAGGTGGACGAAATGTCGCAGGGCCGGCTGGCTTATGTCTATCTTCCCAACACCGGAAGGTCCGGATACACCAATTTCAACCGCTATTATTTCGCCCAGCAGCACAAGGAGGGAGCGATCATCGACGAGCGCTTCAACGGAGGGGGATCGGCGGCCGACTATTTCGTCGATCTCATGTCCCGGCCGCTCATGAACTACTGGGCGACCCGCGACGGCGAGGAATTCACCACTCCGGCGGCCCAGATCTTCGGGCCCAAGGTCATGATCATCAATGAGTTCGCCGGCTCGGGCGGCGACGCCCTGCCCTACTATTTCCGGTTCCGGAAGATCGGGCCGCTGGTAGGGAAAAGGACCTGGGGAGGCCTGGTCGGCCATCACGGCGGCTGCGACCTCATCGACGGCGGCCGCATCTCCTCGCCTAACCTGGCGTTCTACAACATCCAGGGCGAATGGGATGTGGAGAACATCGGAGTGGCGCCGGATATCGAGGTGGAACAGACTCCGTCCCTGGTCATCCGGGGACAGGATCCCCAGCTGGAGCGGGCCGTGCAGGAGGCGCTTCGCCTGCTGGACGAAAATCCCGTCCGGCACACGCCGCGCCCGGCTTCCATCGACCGGGTTTCAAATAAGAAAAAGTAGGCTTAGCGGTACATCCCTTTCTCTTTGAGGATCTGAATGATCCCGGGTTGGGCCATCAACTCCTCGATCTCCGCCACCGTCCTGGGAAGTCCGGCGGTCAGGTTCTCACAGCCGGTTTCGGTGATCAACACCGTGTCCTCCACCCGCACCCCGAGGTTTTCCTCCGGGAAGACCGCCAGGATATCGCATGCGAACACCATGCCGGGCTGCAGCGGAACAGACCTCGGACCACCGCCCACATCATGCACGGCCATTCCCACGTAATGGCTGCATCCGCCCCCACTGCGGCGGGTGATGATCTTGAAGATATCTTTGTCCAGGTCGAAACCTTTTTGACGTAAAATCTCCATCACCTCGGCATGGACCTCGCGGCAGGTGATTCCGGGCCGGTAGCGTGAGATGCAGGCCCGTTCCATCTCCAGGGTTGCTTCATAGATCTCTTTCTGGCGGGGAGAGAATCTCCCGTTGGCCGGGTAGGAGATGGAGATGTCCACGTCGTAGTGATGAACGTCCGGCCCCGCATCCACCACCAGGAAATCTCCGTCCCCCAGCAGGCGGTTGTGCTT